>Ga0307507_10002688_pt1 | contig 36550 bp, 30 predicted proteins | sample 7_EM_MG_FD_207223 | JGI IMG/M metagenome (GOLD analysis project Ga0307507, IMG submission 207223) | Populus trichocarpa ectomycorrhiza microbial communities from riparian zone in the Pacific Northwest, United States - 7_EM | ecosystem: Host-associated > Plants > Roots > Unclassified | place...
TTGTTATTGATTGTAATATTTGGATAACCCTATCCATTAACGGTCAAATTGATTTCATTGCAGATCTTTCAGATAACGGAATCATTATAGCAAGCTGCACAACGTTAAGAGATGAGATAACTGACGTGTTGAACAGGCCCAAACTGAGCAAATTTATTTTACCGGCAGTTGTAAATAAAGTTGTTGAATTACATGATACCGTAACAACAACATATCCATTGGGAAAAATTCATAACATAGTGGCTGATCAAAAGGATAACTATCTGTTTTCCTTATCTGAAAAATCAAAAGCCGATTACCTTATAACCGGCGACAAATTGCTATTGAAAATTAAGAAGCATAGAAAAACTAAATTAATTACGCTGGCTGATTTCAGGGAAATTACCCGATAGCTTCGCCCCTTATTGGTGTTCCCCACCACACTTTGTTGAGTGTTGTCACCAACAAATATCGGCTTGTAAAAAGGTTTTACGCAACATCGCCTTCCAGTCAGCTATCCATGGCTCGGTGGCACAACGCCAACAGGGGTAGAAAGTAAACTTAATTATTATATGTCGGCTTTCATAGTACGAACCAATACCTCAATCCAGTTTCTGAAACGTTCACAGCGATCAAGCATCTTTGTTATGGAAACTACATCAGCAATCAAGGCACCATGAAATGGCTTCTGATATCCAGGTATCAGATTTTGCAGCCTTTTGGATGGTGCTGTTAATGCTCCGTCGTTTAGATATTCAGGATTATCATAAGCATCTACTGCGCTTTTAAGTTGTGCTCTGTTACCGGGTGGGATATCGGGTATATAATCGAATCCATCATTTGAAGCAAATAAAAGCCCCTCAAACTCGTGTAGCTGAATGTATGGTATTAATCTGGGGTGCCCAATATCTTCACCGACAGCAGATTCAAGAAAAGTTACACGCTCGGCTTTGTCAACTATTTTATTGGCTTGGCTGAATTTTGGAAAGTCGGATTTAAGCCTGAAAAAATCAATTAGCGAGGTAACAATTACATCATTTTCCCGCTTCAGAAGATTTTCTGCATTGCGTTTAAATCGCTGGTAAGAAACATCTCCTCCTTTATAACCGGGGCTGGTTTCCATCAGGATACATCGCACATCATAAATCTCCCGGTCATAAAAATAACTGCTTAGCACCTCGTTGACGAATTGCTCTTCGGTAGGCCCTTCCCAAGAATATAAAGGCCTCTCATTTCGGCCGCCCTCCCAGCACATTCTTTTCCCACAGTTCCCCAAGGGTATAATCTTCAAGCCAGCCCTTTAAAGTTTCATCGTTCTGCCTTGAAAAACTTGTTTGACCATCCTCACGCTCAACTACAATAATGTCATGGGCAGAAAATTGATCTACCAGATTAACAGATTGTGTTGATATGATTACTTGCGACTTTGCTGATGCACTCTTGATTAGTGCGCCTAATTTTTGAATAGCAAAGGGGTGAAGTCCCAATTCCAGTTCGTCTATAATAATAGTCTTGGGCGCGTCTGGTTGTAGCAGAAGTGTAGCAAGCGCGATAAAACGAAGCGTTCCATCAGATAAGTTATGTGCATTAAAATACTCGTCTGAATTTTTTTCCAACCAGTTTAAAAAGATCATTTCCTCATTTTTTGCGTCGGGCCGGAGATCAAACCTATCAAAGAATGGTGCAACCGACCGGATAGTATGCTCAATGATCTTGAAGTGTTTAGGGTGAGTATCCTGAATTTTAAAAAGAAAAGCCGCCAGATTGCTGCCGTCCTCTTTTAAATATTCGTAATCATGTGTTTTGTTAGGCTGTTTCAATGGCGAGCCTGAGCTTGTATCATGAAAATGAAATACCTTAAACCCTTCAAAGTATTCACACAAAAATTGGGCTCGCGTTGAGGTATTATTGCTGAGTTCACTTTCCTCCTTACCTTCGCCTCCCAGGTCCAGGTAATCCCAGTCTTCATTAAATCCGCGGGAAAAAAAATTAAACCCTCCTAAATCCTTTTCAAAGTAAAAACCTACACCCTGAGTTTGAGGAACAAGCCGGAAATCATAGCGGTTGTTGGTATTGCCATTATCCGGTTTGAACACTATGCTACCTTCCATGAATTTGGATTGTTTCCTCCCAAAATATAGAATTCGGTTTTCGTAACCGTTATCTGCCGTGTAAAACCTGAGCCGGCGTTTGTAAATGCTGTTCAGCAGTTTAAAAAACTGTATAAAATTAGTCTTGCCTACTCCGTTAGGGCCAATAAGTACATTTATCGACCCTATGGCAATGTCACCGGAATTACGAATAGATTTAAAGTTCTGTATGTTTATCCTGTCTATTGGCATAATTGTGCAATATAAGGTATTTTTAGAGACGAATTATGTTGGAGCTCTCTCGTTCTGCCCTTGTTGGTGTTCCCACCGCACTTTGCTGGGTGTTGTAACCAACAAATATCGGAAGGTAAGGGTGTTTCTTAGATTAATACCCCGGCTATCGGCATGTACACAGCTTTAAGGTTTACGTAACGCCATCTTCCTTTCGGCTATCCCTACTCGTTAATGACAATATCAGCAGGGGCTGAAAGTCCGTTGATCATAATTTAAGATTTTAAATATCCTACGCCTATCTTAATCATATTTATACCGTAAATAGTGGTGGTGATTGCCATACCTACACCCAATATGGCCAAAACAGGTACCGGTAATATAGTATGTTTTAAGGTAAGCACGATAGCACCAATGGCAATCAATGTAGCCCAGGTAGCCAGGTAGTAATCAAGGGTTCGTTGAAAAATTCTGGCCATTGGGTAAAAATGCAACCCCACCACTAAGGCGATAGCGGGAAGTGACAGTTCAGGCTTGCCCAATTGGAAGCAGATAAAAACCGCGACAGGTATAAAAATCCCTTCTAAACCGAAAATAATGCCGTAAGCCGTACCCATTTTTTTTCCTTCTGCCTTTTCCAACTCGGTGGTTACGGGCTGAAACCGCTTAACAGACCGGAAGAAGTAAATTGCGTAACCAATAAAAGCCAGTGCGCTCCCCCAAAACACGAGCAGGTTAATAATGCGGCCAACGCCTTGCAAACTGCCCAACGCTATGCCCGACCACATAATTGTAAAAAAGGCCATCAGCAATAATCCGCCGGCTATAACTTGCATTGCAATTTTGGGTATTGGAATGGGTTTTGTATTCATAAGTTAACATCATATTTGAGTTTGACCAAATAATCATACCGTAGATATACAACGCAAATTACATTATCTTTATTTTTTATTGTTTGCAAATTTCGATACGGGCATTCCGGGAATGTTACTTGATGCATAAAATAAAGATGCCTTAAACCATGCCCCGGCTGCCGCAAGCACCTTCCATTGCTGCCCCGATAACTATCGGGCGCGTTCATATGCAAGCCACAGTATCGTTATAGAGAACAAAACCCCAACCTGCCTATAGTTTGCGTTAGTGATGGCAGTGTCTTTCTGGCGGCAGACAGGGATACCGCCCAAGCGGCTAAGGCCTGGCGCACTATATATGCATAGCGGGGCCGCAGGCAACGTCATTTTTGTTCATTGGTGGATTATGGGCGATTGCTAAAAAGGCTAATTTCCATATTATCATGAAAGCGGTTTTAACCTTTGCCTCTGCCTTAATCTTTTCTTTTGGAGAAGCACCACTGCGGGGCCCTGGCATTGCATTGCCAGGATTACCGCCGCCTGAACCTGCGCTTGCCTGCAATGGCAAAAACAGAGGTTGCCAGGATGCCGCCAACAAAAAATATTAAGGCAGTGTTCATTTGGGCGGGCAGATAAGTCATAACGATGCCGGTGAGCAGGGCTATGGCGGCATTGATGAGCATGAGGTTGCCCACCCAGTTACACAGGCCGTTAACATCGCTCACCAGGTTTTCGTCGAACCCGGATATGAGGCCGGCTTTCTTTTTATATTTTATTTGATAGCCAAATAATAGCATTACCAGGGCTATAGCGCCAAAAACAAAGAGGTTAAGCATATAGGTATATTTTACATCAGTTCGCCATCCTTATGCTCATGGTAGGTTTTGTAGGCCAGGTAATAAAGCACAAGGGCGGGCAAGGCGTTTAATAATATGTTTACGCCGTTAATATCGGGATAGGTCATGAATACCTGTATAATTAGCAGCACCAGGGCAACGGTGCCACCTACAATAAAAAGGTTACGGAATTTGGGATTCATGGGCAGGTAAATCTATAATTAAATATTCAACCATTTATTAAACGCAAAAGCCTGATAAATGGTTGAATATATTTATATCGATTTGATGTTATTTATCGCTTCAGTTCATATTTGGCTGGTGCATCGGGTGTTTTTTTAAATACCGTAGCCGCCAAGGGTGGTATGGTAATGCTGATAGACTGATCTTTACCATGCCATTTTTCGGTATCGGCAGTTACCGGGTGATAATTAATGATGCCGCCGCCCCAAAGGTTTTGAGCATCTGAGTTAAATACCTCGTGCCATTTGCCGGCTGCGGGTACGCCAATGCGGTAGTTATAACGCGGTACCGGGGTCATGTTCAGGATAATTACCAGGTCGTCGGCCCTGTCGTGTCCCATACGGCCGTACACCAATATAGAATCATTGGCGTTGCCACCGTCTATCCACTCAAAGCCGGTAAAATCAAAGGCTTTTTCATACAGTGCAGGTTCATCTTTATATAGCTGGTTAAGCGCCTTTACGGTTGCCGCCATACCCTGGTGGTTGGGGTATTGCATTACATGCCATTGTAACGATTGGCTGTAATTCCATTCATCGCCCTGGCCAAACTCGGCACCCATGAATAACAGTTTGGTGCCGGGGTGCGTAAACATATAGCTGTACATGAGGCGCAGGTTGGCAAATTGCTGCCACTCATCGCCGGGCATTTTGCGCAGCATGCTGCCTTTGCCGTATACTACCTCATCGTGCGAGAAAGGCAGCATAAAGTTTTCGGTAAAGGCGTATATGGTACTAAAGGTGATTTCGTTATGGTGATATTTACGGTGAATAGGATCTTCTTTAAAATAATCAATGGTATCGTGCATCCAGCCCATCATCCATTTCATGCCAAAACCTAAGCCACCCAAATAAACCGGGCGACTAACACCAGTAAACGAGGTAGATTCTTCGGCAATGGTTTGGGTTGATGGGAAATGGCTATAAACAGCTTCGTTAAACTCTTTCAGAAAGGAGACGGCTTCCAGGTTTTCGTTACCGCCATAAATATTTGCCTCCCACTCGCCATGCTTGCGCGAGTAATCAAGATAAAGCATTGATGCTACGGCATCTACCCGTAAACCATCGGCATGGTATCTATCCAGCCAAAACAGCGCATTACTAATCAGGAATGCCCTAACCTCGTTACGGCCATAGTTAAATATGTACGATTTCCAATCGGGATGGAAACCCTTGCGCATATCTTCGTGCTCATAAAGGTGCGTACCGTCAAATTTATACAAGGCATGAATATCGCCAGGGAAATGCGATGGCACCCAATCCAATATTACGCCGATACCTGCCTTATGAAATTCCTCAATCAAATACATCAATTCCTGCGGCGACCCATAGCGCGAGGCAGCTGCAAAGTAACCCGAAATTTGATAGCCCCAGCTTGGGTAATACGGGTGCTCCATAATGGGCATAAACTCTACGTGGGTAAAACCCATTTCTTTTACGTATGGTACCAGCTTGTGTGCCAGTTCGGTATAAGTTAAAAACTGGTCGGGGCTTTCGGGGCTGCGGGCCCACGAGCCCAGGTGCACCTCGTAAACGCTGTACGGTTTATCAAGCGCGTTATGCTCATGGCGGTTGGTCATCCAGTCGCCATCAGTCCATTCGTAAAAGGTATCAACAACTATTGATGCCGTGCTTGGTGGTACTTCCCAGCGCAGGGCAAAAGGATCGGCCTTTTCCAGGTCTTCGCCGGTTGATGATTTGATATAATATTTATAGGTTTCGCCTACGCCAATATTCGGGATAAAACCCTCCCATATACCAGACGAATCCCAACGGGCATTTAAACTGTGCGAACCGCGGTTCCAGCCATTAAAATTGGCAATAACGGCCACATACTGAGCGTTTGGCGCCCAAACGGCAAAGTAGGTACCCACCACGCCCTGATATTCCACCACATGCGATCCAAACTTTTCATACAACTTAAAGTGCTTACCCGATTTGAATAAACTGATATCAAAATCGGTAAAGCGGCTATACGGCTCAACCGCTTTTAATATTACAGGGGGCGCAGCCTGTACAGCTTCGGCAACTTTTGGTTTAACCGTTTTAGGCTTGATTGTTTTCGCAACCGGCTCCGTTTTAGCTTTTACCGCTTTTTTGGCGGTGTCTGCAACGGCTTCGGGTTCAACTTTATCTGCCTTTGCCTTGGCTGCTTTTTTTTCTTTTACAGGCTTCTCTTCCGGTAGCGGGGTGTCGGTTGTCTTCGTTTTTTTGGCCATGATATAGATAACCTGTCAGGATTTGTAAGGATAACCCAAATTACAGGATTGAGTTTGGTTTATATAAAATCAAATATAACAGGATTATGACATTATGCGGGATTTAAGAGATTTAATTTTTTGAGAGCGTGACCGTATTTTACAGATGGTTGTATCGACTATTTGAAATACATCGTTATTTTTCAACCGATTTCAAATTGTGATTATAGATACCAATAAAAAATCAATGAATTTTTTAGATTTACATTATGTCTGCCACATACCTTGTTACCGCCAGCGAGATTAACCGCGTAATTGATTTGGGATATACGGTAGTTCATACACCACCTCCTCCAGCAGAGGAATTTATCAATCAATACTTTAACGGCTTCCAGCCCTTTGTGTTTTTGGACCAAATAGAACAATTATTAGGAGGATTGACCACATCACCTATTAACAGGCTAATAAAATTTACTATCACACCATCGTCTTTTTCTATCTATTTTTATTCAGATAATCATAGGGATATGGACTATGGCCTCTTGTTTGCACGTACATTCACCAACGATCCTGCCGGAAATCTTATGGTGAACCATGATTATTTCAGGCTACCTGTTTCGGCAAGAGGACAAAATACAGGCAAAAAAGTATTAGGAGTATGTTTTGACCAGTACCAACAAATTGGCATTAGCAAAATTATGGTACATGCCGCTCTGCAAGACGGTGGTTACGTATGGGCCAGAGCTGGTTTCAAAGCGATTTACCAAAAAGAGATGGAAATTATTTTGAAAACGGCAGAATCGCGACTGCCGTTAAATTTATATAAAATTGCTAAAGGCTGGTATGATGATCATTATAACAATTCCCCCGGTACTCCGTTTAACATATCAGACTGGTCGGGTTTGCGTTTTATGGAAGCTATATTACGGGGCAGTGACTGGCATGGAGAAATTGACTTGACAAACCCGGCTGAATTGCGTAATTTTAAGAAATATGTTTCCAGATAAACACATAAATACAGAAGCCGCGCATATAGGTGAAGAACTATTTGACGATATGGCCTACGAAATTGGCAGGAAGTGCGAAAGCGTACAGCATGGTATTGAAAGGGGTATATTCGACTTGCCAACCGGCTTAAAAGCTTATGGCGTTCTCCAGGCAGATTATGACACTTATCTTGGCGAACATATGTCAGAACAATTGGTAACTGCTGTTAGCTTATCTACCGCGGTCTCGGGTTATACCAGTTATATCCATGTTATTAATTACATGATGGTTAGCTTTGCAAATACCAGTCCGTCGTTTTCATCTCATTCTAAAACGCTTACATCAGCCCTTCGGGCATTAAAAAAGCTATCTAAAGAGGTCGAAGAAGAAAAATATCATTTCGGCGAATAATAGCTGGCTAACATAGTTGCCAGAATTACATATTTTATTTTAAAAAGCCCAACAAAAAACCCCGGCATGCCGGGGTTTTTATATTATTTGCTGATCTCTATCTGCTTAAACTTTTTACTGTATTTAAACTCCATGGTGCCATCGGCGTTGAGGGTAAAATCAGTTATAGTTTTACCGTCGACCACTATTTTGTACGGCTTAAATGGTAAGCCGATAACGTTAAAGTGATAGCCTTCGTAGCGCGGAGTGTAGAGCCCTTCCATGCTTTGGCCTATTGTGAGTTTTCTGGAGTTGCCATTTACCACAAATTTCTTCTCCAGGTAAATATCCTGCTCGTAGGCAAAAGTTTCGCCGTAATCTTCAAACAGGAAGGAGTTTACTTCGTAATCGGTATAGTAAACGTTCAGTTTAACTTCTTCAATTTCCTTTTCACCAGTGTATTGCATTACCGGGTATTCGGGTATTACCGATCCGGCTTTTACAAACAGCGGCATGGTTTGCAACGGCGTGTCAACAGTTACTTCTTTGCCGCCTTCAAGCACTTCAAACGTCCAGTAATTAAACCATTTACCTTTTGGCAGGTACACGTTGCGTTTTATCTGGCCTGGCTCCATTACGGGGCAAACCAAAATTTTATCGCCATAAGTAAATTCATCCTGGCGGAAGTGGTTTAACAACACATCCTGCTCATGCATTACCACCGGCCTTAAAATAGGGAAACCGTAACGATGGTGCTCCCAAAAAGTAGAGTATAAATAAGGGATAAGCCTGTAACGCAGCTCGATAAACTTACGGTTTATTTCGGTAAACGGCTCGCCAAAACTCCAGGGTTCACGCTCTTTGGTATCACCTGCAGAGTGCGCCCGCATAAACGGCGAGAAGGTGCCCAGTTGTATCCAGCGGGTAAACAGCTCGCCATCAGGCTCGCCGCTAAAACCACCTATATCTGTACCACAAAAAGGGATGCCCGATACTGATAGGCGCTGGCATTGAATATTACCTAATTTAAGGTGCTCCCATGAGGCCACGTTATCACCCGTCCACACAGATGAGTAACGCTGTACGCCCGAGTAGCCCGCCCTGGTTATAGTAAAAGGGCGTTTATTTTTCATGATCTTACGCAAGCCTTCGTAGGTTGAGCGAACCATTTGCATACCATAAACATTATGCGCTTTACGGTGCGACCCACGGTGCCCATCGTATTGATGACGAACATCATCGGGGAAGGTGCCTGCTCCAAACACGGCAGGCTCGTTCATATCATTCCAAACACCGGCCACGCCCATCTCTACCAGTTCGTCAAACAAACCTCCCCACCATTCGCGTACTTCAGGATTGGTAAAATCAGGAAACTGGCAACGGCCCGGCCATACGTGGCCTTCCATAAAGTAATCGTCGCTTCGGCGGCAAAAATATCTGTTCTCTTTACCCTCTTTAAACACCCAGTAATTATCATCAACACGGATACCAGGGTCAATTATCACCACCGTTTTAAAACCATCTGCAGCCAGTTCGCTGATCATCTTCTTCGGATCGGGAAAGTATTTCCGGTTCCAGGTAAAGCAGCGGTAGCCATCCATATAGTCGATATCTAAGTAGATACCATCGCAAGGGATTTTATTTTCGCGGAAGCCTTTGGCAATTTTACGCACCTTGGCCTCGGGATAATAGCTCCAGCGGCATTGGTGATAGCCCAGCGCCCAAAGCGGTGGCATTGGGTGCGTTCCGGTTAAAATGTGGTAGCTTTTTACCACATCCATCATATGCGGGCCGTGGATATAATAGTACTGCAGTTCGCCGCCATCGGCCCAAAAACTTGTTTTGGTTTTATCTTCGGCACCAAAATCAAAGTGCGCCTTAAAGGTGTTGTCAAAAAATATACCGTGTGCTATATTTTCATTTAAGCTGATATAAAAAGGGATGCTGCGGTAAAGCGGATCCTGGTTCCAGGCAAATGAATAAGCATCGGTATTCCAGTTTTGCAACCTTTTGCCGCGCAGGTTAAGCTCGGTAGGCTTATCGCCCAGGCCAAAAAAACTTTCATTCTTATCACAGGTTTTAGTGCAAAACACATAATAACCACCAAACTGAACATTCTCTTCCCAGTGCATGGGCACGGCATCTGAACTGGTTACGTGGTTATTGCTATCAGAAAACGAAATGAAAAAATCTTTTTTACGGATGTGGCAATTTATCGATTTAGTTGCTACGCGAAACTCGTTATCATCTTCGTACAAAGTGAACGCGGCTGCTTTATGCTCCAGTGTGGGTACAGCGTAAGAGAATTCGTCAAGGAAAACGCTATGCGGCGCCAATCTTACACGGATAATCTCGTCGGTAACAACAACAACTTCTACTTTGGCATCGCCATCGGTAAAGTAAAATTTGTTGCCTATCTGGTCGGCATGGTTTGGTATGCCAAGATATTTTTTGATGATGGGTTTTATGCCATCAGCTGGGTTATTAAGGTGATGAAACTCCTCTTCCTCTTCTTCTTCCAGCAAGTTTTTAATTTCAACTATCTTACTGGTTAGCTCTTCCGGATTGGGTGTGTTACTTTCCATTCAAATTATTTAACGGGGTTTGTGCAAATATGTATAATGTGTACTTACTACGCAATATACAACATTTGATTTGAGGAAAAATTATTAACCGTTGTAGTTTTTAACGTTTTCTTCAATTGGAGGCCTCTATTATTTGAATTCTCTTACCATCCTGCACAAAAAACACCGATATAGATGCGATAAACATAAATACCCCGCCCATTATTAAACCGTAAATGGACTCGCTATTAAACAAATGTTTGATAATAAGGCTGCTGCTAAGGCTACTTACTATTTGTGGGAATGTTATAAAAAAGTTGAACAACCCCATATAAATTCCGATTTTTTTTGCCGGTATCGAACTTGATAATATGGCGTAAGGCATTGCCAAAATACTGCCCCAGGCTAAACCTATACCTACCATAGGCAGCAATAAAAGGTAGTGATTTTGAATAAAGAATATTGATATTAAGCCCAGGCCGCCCATTGCCAACGAAAAAGCGTGTGTTGCCTTCCGGCTCATTTTTTTTACAATAAATGGCAATGATAAGGCGTATAATGCCGATACCCCGTTATAAACACCAAACATAATGCCTACCCAGCTGCTGGCATCATTAAACGATTTTGAGGTAGTATCGTTATCAGCCAGGTGATAAACGTGCGTAGCAATTGCAGGAGTTGTCCATACCCACATAGAAAATAGCGCAAACCATGAGAAAAATTGCACCACGCCTAATTGCTTCATGGTTTTTGGCATGTTCACCAAATCGTTTATAAACTCCATAAAGCCGCTTCGTTTGGTTGTTTCTATATCCGGCTCATGAAATTTGGCGTATTCCTCGGGTGGATACTCTTTGGTTTTTACAACCGTCCATAGTATACAGCCTATCAGGATTAAGCCACCTGCGTAAAACGAGTAAAGCAGGTTATTAGGCACGATACCGGGGGCTGCATCCGATTTTACTTTAAACCAATTGGTTAAAACAGATGGTAATACCGAGCCCACGATAGCGCCTACACCTATTAAACAAGTCTGCATAGAAAAGCCAGCTGTATGCTGACTATCGGGCAGGTTATCGGCAACCAATGCCCTGAATGGCTCCATGGCAACGTTAAAGGATGCATCCATCAGCATCAACATACCAGCGCCAACAATTATCGGCGGGATTAAAAATGCCAGCCCCGATGAGTTGGGCAAAAAGCAAAGCGCCAAACCAGACAACAAAGCCCCAGTTAAAAAATAAGGGCGACGACGGCCCAAACGATTCCAGGTACGATCGCTGTAATGCCCGATAATAGGCTGAATGATCATCCCGGTAAGCGGGGCTGCCAGCCAAAAAAACGACAAATTACCCACATCGGCGCCAAAGGTTTGCAATATGCGGCTTGCATACCCGGTTTGCAGCGCGAAGCCAAACTGGATACCCAAAAAGCCAAAGCTCATGTTCCAGATTTGCCAGAAACTTAATCTTGGCTTTTGTAATACTTTATTCATCTTTTTGGTTTATTAGTTCAATATTCAGAATCAGAATTAAAAAAATTTCAGAATATATTCAGTATGATTTATACAATGGTTCGTTAAACTTTAGTATAAAGGATTGATTTAGAGCAAAATAAGTAAAAAATAAGTATGAAATAATTTAATTAAACCCCTGATAATCAGTATCTATAATAGTATTTTCTCACGATCCTGTTCTGATTCAGACAATTAATACCTCATATACTCCGTATACACCTCCTGCAAAAAGGCCTTACCGTATAAAAGCACATTATCAGTAGTCTTTGCATCCGCGTTTTTATTCCCTGTGTAAACTATCCTGCGGCCGGAGTTATCGTACGATACCACTTGTTGGGGTGTCATGAAGCAAAAGCCGTTGTCCCAGTCAAAAAAAGCAAAATCTTTGGTGGTTGGGTTTAGCAAGTCTTTTGACCATTTGAATTGGTGATGTGGCAGGCCAAGTTGGGTAAGCAGGGTGGCGGCAATATCTGTTTGCCCGCCCAGTTTATTGATTTTTCTGCCCCGGTATTCCGGTTTTATCACTTCGCCCAAAAACAGCAGCGGGATATGGTACTTTACAGGATTATAAGCTTCTGATACATTGTGTGGCAGGCGGTGGCCGTGGTCGGCTACTAAAATAAACAGCGTGTTTTTGTACCAGGCCTGCTTTTTGGCTTGTTCAAAATAGGCATTCAGGCACGAATCGGTAAAGTAGGCAGTGCTCCTGAACTTGTTACTGGCATCACCTGCCTCGTCATCTTCTGGAAAATGTCCTTTTACGGGCAGCACAAAAGGCTCATGATTGGTTGATGTTTGCAGATAGGTGAAAAAAGGCTGCTTTTGTTGTTGGGCAAAATCCAGGTGTTTGGTAAAAAGCACATCGTCATAAACGCCCCATTGGGTTTTAACCAGGCTTTTATCAAAGGCTGCCTCGTCGGTAATATGATCAACCTGGTGGTTTTTCATAAACAGGTCAAAATGCATGTAATTGCTTTTGCCGCCATAAAAATAGGATGTTGGATACCCCGCCGTTTTAAGCGATGAGGCTACGGCTGGTAGCTTCCTGTTTTTTAAGGTATCGGCCACAATAGTACGAATGGCCTGCGAAGGGAAGCCGCTCATGATAGATACGATACCTTTATCGGTTCTGTCGGCAGATGAATAAATGTTATTGAACAGGATGCCATTTTTGATGAATTTTTCAAAGTTCGGGGCTACGCCTTTATCGCCGCCTAATGATTCAATTACATCGGCGGTGTAGCTTTCTATCTGGATAATGACAATGTTTGGCCTGCTGGTGGTAAGTACATTTACCGTGCTGTCGCTATTATAGCTGTATGCCTCCTGCACAAGCTGGGTAGCGCTGTTTGGCTGCATAAACACAAACGGGTTGTAGGGGCGGCCAAGGTTTTCAACTACATTGTTAAACAGGTTCCATTCGGTGTTAAGGGCTGCCTGGTTTAAAAATTCATGATCAGAAAAATAGGCCGAATTTTGATCAACAGGAACAGGTTGTAAGCCGCCCCTCATCAGCAAAAAATTGAAGAAAAAGAGTAGGGCGATTAGCACCGCTTTTAGCCTTGGTTCAACTACAGGCTTTTTAAAGTTAAAATCAATGATTTTTAATGACAGGAAAACCCCCGATGACAACAATACAACACAAATAAAAACGCTCCTGCCCACCGGCGATGAACCTGTTGAGGCAAATGCTTCGGATGGAGCGTCATACAGCGATTTAAATACCCTGAATACCACTTTGGTGCCCCACTCGCGGAAAATGTTGAAATTGAGCCCCGTATTTAACGAGATAAAAAACAGGCAGACCCAAACATATACTTTAAGCCAGATAGGTTTAATATGCGTTTTTGGTATGCACCAGTTAACCAGAAAAACCAAAAGGGGGATGGCGCTGATATAAGCTGCTGCCGACGCATCAAGCCGGAGGCCGTAAAAATAGGTTTGTATAATGTCGCTTAAGCCGGCATCTTTAAGTTTAGGCAGAAAATATAGCTCGAACGCCAAACGGGTTATTGCGAAGAACAATAACCAGAATAAAAAAAAGCGGACCAAACTAAAAAGGTTTCTTAACATACAGGGTTACAAAAGTAGTACTTTACTGCAATGTTAAGAAACCTTTAGTTAATTGTTAAAACAATAGCTTATCTGCCGCCGCGCATGGCTTTCAAATCGTCCATCGTAATCTTGTCAAAATCGGCCGGGATACCAAATGTACCGGCAGGAACTTTTTGCTCGGTTACGCCGGTAACTGTAACGTCGGTTGACTGGCCCTGGCTAAATGATGTATATTGAACCGGGAAGCCGCCAATACCCTGGTAGTACTTAGCTACACCAGCCAATGGTATTTCAATATCATTGGTGATCCAGATATCGTATGTTTTGCTGGTTTTTGAATCGGTAGCAACCACCTTTTTACAGTTAAAGCTATTGATAACCTTAGTTTCGGTGCCTGGTGCAAAAGTAAACTGAGGTAAACCAGCCATTATCTGGTCAATATCATCTGGTGTTGCAACGGCTGCCTTCTTGATATTGGCAACAGGTACATCAACCAAAATTACCATAGATTTAGCACCGGCATCAGTCAAAATTTTGATATTGGCCGGGCCGTTAGCAAAAGCAAAGGCATTTGAATCTGCCCGGAAATAATTTTTAGCATTTATTTGTTGCCCCATCACGGATGTAGTAAAGTTTACTACGCCTTCGGTGTATTTTTTTTGTGCGCTTGCACTCATTACAGTTGCAGTAAGGGCCAAACCCAAGGCAACACTTAAAGTTTTTATACTCATTGTTTTCATTTGATTATTACCAATTTACCTGTTTTTAACATTAAAGACAAAGTTATTGGCGGTTAGTTTTTATGTTGTTCATTAGATACTATAATCAGCGAATTGTTACGTTTTAAAATTTTAAAGTTTGCATTCAGCGCCTTTGCACCTTCAGCAAACCTTTCAATGGTTTGGTTACTGTTGCTGCCGTCAATTATAAGTATTTGGTAGTCATAGTTTTTATTAAGCTCTTCCATATTGGTATGCGGGTTGCCGGTAATATATAAATAATCGGTTTTCAATCGGGATGGTAGCTGTTGGTTTTGTAATTGCTTATCAAATATAATTATCCTTTTACTATAAAACTGCATGAAAGGGCCTCGTTTTTTAAACGATGTTGAACTGATGTTTTGGCCTAAACCTATAATGCTGATATGCCCCACCTGTGCACTATCTAAATAAGGTTGTACCGAATATTTGTAATTTTTATCAGTATCTGCAAGGTTGGTAAGTACAATCGCGCTGCTGCCATTTTTAAATACAATGCCCGTGTTTTTGTGCAGGTTTAAAAACGCGATAGAGTGGGTACTTTCGGCCCGGTACCTTTTCAGGCTGATGCTTATGGCAAATAGCAGCAGGCAGGCCAGGCTAAGCTTTACAAGCCATATTTTTTTATTGTACAAATAGTAAAACGCGCTTATCATGATCAAGTAAAGCAATAAATATTCTGGCACTGTAAGCCATATTTTACCAATGCTGGCAAAAGGCGCATATTCAATAATTGCAAGTGCTTTGTTCATGAACAGGATGGTGTACTCTAATATTCGCGCCAGTAAAGTTGATAGCAGGGGTACCCATGAAAGCGCCAGGTAAGCAACACCGCTATACATAATAACCGATGTAGGTATAATAATGAGCAGGTTACTCAGTAAAAAATAAACCGGAAATTGGTGAAAGTACAATGCACTCAGCGGGAATGTAATAACCTGCGCGGCTATTGATACCGAGCAGGCCATCCAGATTTTATCTGCCCATTTGTTTTTAAATTTCATCCATTTATAAACAACCGGCTGTAAAACCACCAGCCCAACTACAGCAAGGTACGAGAGCTGGAAGCCAACATCGGTTATTAAAAGCGGGTTATACAACAGTAGCGCAAAGGCCGATACCGCGAGGATGTTAAGTAAATTGATATACTGCGCATAGGTTTTGCCGATGATTACCATGCTGATCATGACCGCTGCCCGGCAAACGGCAGGCGAGAAGCCGCTGAGCAGCGAATAGTACCAGATGAGCGCGATAATGATAATTGCTTTTATCACCCGGCCGTGCCGGTAGCCGTTTAAAAAACCAAGGATAAATTGCAGCAAAATATAAATGATGGCCACATGCGCACCCGAAACCGATAACACATGAATGGTACCTGTTTTGGAATAGGCCTGCAAAATGTCGGTGCTCAAATCGGCCTTGTAACCCAGTATTAACGTTGATGCTACGGCAATAGCGCCGGGATCGTGCATTTGCTGCTTAAACCGGTTAATCATTTGCTGCCGCAGCCGCAGCGAAAAGGCTATGAGCGGGTTGCCGGTGCCATGCTTTACAACCCGGTACATGCCAGGGTATAAAAATGCCTGGTAGTATATATTTTGATGCGCCAGGTATTTTTTATAGTTGAATTCGCCGGGGTTAAATGGCGGGTCGATAGGGGTGTATTTGGCCGGGATAACTAATTCGTCGCCATATTGCAGGGATATGGCTGCGCTGTCTTTAATGGCAACCAGTAATGTGCCGGTAACGGGGATAGATTGTTTGTTGTTAACGCTTTGCCCAACGGTTGCCGTAAACCTTAGCAGGCCGTTTTTGAGTTGCGGTTCGGTATTGATTTTTATGGAAAGGTATTGCGCCCGTGACCTGGAAAAATGCCGGGCATCGTTGAGTTCGTTATTATTAATGGCGCTGATGCAGCCTGCCGAAAACAGGATGAATGTAATTAATAACCCGCCGAGCCACCTGTTTTTATAAATAGACAGCCGCCGGTAGGTTAAATTCAGCAGGATAAAAGCAATGCACAACCCACCGAAAACACTCCAAAATAAAGGCAGGTATGCGGCCGTAATAAAGCTGATACCTAAGGATACCCCCAATAAAAAGGGGAGGAGCAATACAACAAAAGGGATCTCGCCTTTATGGTTCGCGATCATTTATGATATAGAAAGCAATAAAGATATGTTTTAAGCGGATACGTCAAATAAATGAGTTGAAATAAATCAGCAGATTAGTGGACATTTGAATATCGTGCTTTTCAATTGCCGGAATTTAAGGGCTATCAGCCAGGGAAATCGCGTTTAAAGATTACAAGATTTAATTCGCGCAAAGACGCAGAGACGCAAAGTGATTTGCTTATTTTTTCTTTGCAGCTTTGCGCGAAAAATCTAATAACTTGATACCATTTATGCCTGTATAACACAATATACTTGATCATGAGATCTTAAACGCGATTTCCCTGGGCTATCAGCTTGTTGCAGCTCAAGAGCCGTAGGCTCGACATATATTGTAGCAACGGGTTTCAACCCGTTGTGATAAAGGCCAACGGAAATGAGTGCCATAGGCACGGTTCATTTAATGCACAGCGATATTTGGAATGTTTAATAGAAACGCGTTGATTATATGGGCCGAGCCTATGGCTCTCTTTATTTTTTCTATTTCTGCTATTCCCAGGGTTGAAACCCTGGGCTACAATATAGGCCGAGGCTACGCCTCTTGCTTAGCAACCGGATCATATCGGCGAGCCTGCAAATCGGGGCTTAATCCTACAACTGGTCCCTTACTTCGAGCAGGAATTTTTTGATATTTTCGAGCGAGTCAATCACCCGCTGGTTTTCTTTGTGATCGCCGAGATTGCTTTTCAGGTGTTCTTTGGCACCGTTCAGGGTGTAGCCTTTATCGCGGATGAGGTGGAAGATGATCTTGAAATTCTCGATATCCTCTGGTGTAAAATAGCGGTTGCCTTTTTTGTTCTTTTTAGGCTGCAATACATCAAACTCCTTTTCATAAAAACGGATAAGCGATTGGTTTACATCAAACATGGCCGATACCTCGCCCATGGTGTAATACATTTTGCTTATTTCGCGTTCTTTGTAAGCCATATATGCAAAGGTATCTTTTTGAATTCGGAATTGGAATTTCGGTTTAGGGTTTTTTGTCAGCAAAATGCAGATGCATGTGATGCGCCTCAACAAAACATTGTTTTAAGTCAACAGTACTAAGTCGTAAGTCTAAAGTTGAATTTGGGGGTCTCGAACTTAGTCTTGCGCTTAACCGGCGTTTTTTTACAAACCATTGCAAAACCAAAATTGGTGTCTCAGTTTATTTCTTAAAATATTTTGAAATGCAGTGTTACTTATTTAACTTTATATTTCAAAGTACTTTTTATAATGCAAGCCCAATAGAAACCTCTCCTAAAAGAATATGACTTTAGCAGGATATGCATATTCCGCTTTGGCGAATTTGGAGTAAAACTACCATGTGGAATTTGGTGGTACGACAATTAAATATACTGATATGAATAAAATGGAAGAACTATACTATGAAGCAAGGGCCGACAAATGGTTTAAACGGTTTGCTGTTTTTTGCCGCATCGCTTTAGCAGCCAGCTTTCTGATAGCGGGCATCGTGAAGATCATGGGCGAACGATTTGCCGCCGGCCTGCCCCACAATAACCCTTTAGGGCATTATTTCGATGCCTTGCAACTCACGGGGTACTACTATACTTTTATCGGGATTGTACAGGTTATAACAGCTATATTATTACTGATCCCGAGAACCTCGCTTCTTGGTGCATTGATGTATTTTCCCATCATCGTAAATATTTGTGTGCTTACTTATGCTACCCGTTTTGACGGTACCCGCGGCACCACGATGATGTTGTTGGCAAGCCTGTTTTTATTGATTTGGGATTATGACCGTTTAAAACACATTTTACCATTTAAACAGCCCAAAACAGATCCTCATGTGGTAAAGAAGCCCCTGGGTATGCGCCTTCGGGTCATGTTTTTTGGAGGTTCCTTTGCAGTGGTGGCCTTTATCATCATCGGTACTTTCTATTTATATGAGATAGTACCGGGCAATGCCGAAGATGAATGCAGAAACCAATGCGCTTCCAGCAAAAATCCCCAGGCTTGCCAGGTTTTCTGCGACTGCATTTATAAGAAAGGCCAACCGCTGGATAGTTGCCTGGCAACTTTTGATAAGGCGAAAGATATACGCAAATCTGGCAGCAAATAGCTGACTTTCAATTTAATTATTTCCCTCACAATTTTTACCCGTAGTAAAATTCCCAATTCCAAAATAATAGTGTTATATTTCATCCTCTGATTATGATATGATTTTTAAACGATTGATTGCATACAGTTTTTGTATGTTGTGCGCTGCGGCAGTTTTTGGAATTGAAGCCGATTCGTTGGTTAGTATCTCGTTGCTAAAAAAAGAGTACCAGTTCAAATGGAATGCACTAACCAACAAAGTTGAAGTAAAAGAAAAGCTTAACAACACTTACTCCAGCGCCGGCTATGGCATTACCTATCCTATATCTGAATTTTATGGTGATAACATCAGTATTGATGCCGTAAGCTGCAAGGTTGATGGTCATAACTTACGGTCGTTTAAGCCAATATACACTTATTACAGCCAGAATGATATTTTTTACTCCGATGCCAGGATTTGCTACTTCCCGATGGAGCTACCCAAAAAAGGAAGTACCGGTACCGTTGTTTTCGACGAAACCCTTAACGACCCACGCTATTTAACCACCATTTATTTTGCCGACGCGGCCGCTGTACAACGAGGCGAGGTAAGCCTTAAAATACCCCGGTGGATGAAGGTTGATATTAAAGAGCTCAATTTTAATTCCTTCGCTATAAAAAAAACAACCGAATATATTACTGCCGAAGATGCCGACGTGATAACCTACACTTTCACTAACATTCCGGCCATGAAACACGAGGAAAATAGTCCGGGGCCAACTTATATTTATCCGCATTTGCTTATATTGTGCAAATCGGCAGCAACCGGCGGCAAGCAAATAACCTATTTTAATACCCTGGCCGATCAGTATGCCTGGTACCGCGAACTGGTGAAAAACGTGGGCGGCAATGAGGCTGTTATTAAAGAAAAAGCCAAAGAGCTTACCGCAGGGCTTACTGCCGATATGGATAAAATAAAAGCCATATTTTACTACGTGCAGGATAATATTCGCTACATAGCTTTTGAAGATGGCCTTGCCGGTTTTAAACCCGAAAAGGCCGACGAGGTGCTACGTAAAAAATATGGCGATTGTAAAGGCATGGCCAACTTAACCAAAGCGTTGCTGGTATCGCAGGGGTTTGATGCCCGGTTGTGCTGGCTGGGTACCAAACACATAGCGTACGATTACCAAACGCCATCAATGGCCGTGGATAACCACATGATATGCGGTTTAAACTACAAGGGCAAAACCTATTACCTTGATGCTACCGAAAGCTACCTCGGTTTAAATGAGTATGCCGAGCGCATCCAGGGCCGCCAGGTGCTGATGGAGGATGGCGATAAATACCTGCTCAATAAAATACCTTACGCGCTGCCGCTGCAAAACGCCACAAATGAAGTGAGCAAGCTAAGCGTTAATGGCACCAGCCTGGTAGGTAAGGTGAATTTTGTATGGAAAGGCGAAGAGAAGGAAAGTATTTTAAGCGGATTGAACAGTATTAAACTGGAGAATACCGACAAGGCCATGGTAAAATACCTGGCCGATGATAACCTGGATTATACCGTCAATAACCTGAAGCTAAGCAGCACCGCCAACCCGGATAAGGATTTGACTGCCACGTTTGACCTGGACCATAAAAATGCCGTTAACGTGTTTAGTAAAGACTATTATATTAACATAGATACTAAGAAAGAACTGGCCGATATTGTAATTAAAACCGCCGAACGCAAGCACGATTTCTGGTTTTCGTACAAGATGAACATCAACATCCAAACCGAACTGGATATCCCGGCTAATTACAAAGCCGCCGATGTACCTGCTGACCTGAATATTACCAACCCCGACTACGAGTTCCATTTAAGTTATAGCAAGCTGCCCAATAAACTGGTATACAAAAAAAGCCTGCTTATAAAAAATACCGGCCTGCCCAAAGCCAAATTTGAGCAATGGAACCACGATGTAGAAATATTGAACAAAGCTTACAACGAAACTATTATACTAAAACCTGCAAATTAACCTTAGCCAATTTTTAATGAGAACACTTTTACTATTCCTGATTTTTTTATTTGTAGCTAACACCATATTTGCGCAGGATAACCTGCCTTATGCAGAAAAAGCCGCGCAATTGCAAAAAGACATATGGGGTACCGATATTCCCGAATTTAAAGCCACCAAAGTACCCGATAGCCTGGGTAAGGAAAGCGCGGTAGTATTGGCCCGGTCGTTTAGCCTTAACCGTTCATCAAACACCCGGATAAAATTTTTGATCATCACTGCCGCTGCTGCCCTGCGCACTGTAAAGCTTAAAACCTTTCATGAGCGCATTAAAATAAATGATAAGGTAGCGCTTGAAGCTTACTCAAGCCTGGAGTATCAAAAAAAGCTGGATAAAACGGTATCTTTTTTCCTCACCAAATTTGTGAGCACCAACAATACCTTTATCGGCGCAAAAATAATTAAACCGGATGGTAAAGAGGTGATTGTAAATACCAGCGAGGAGGTGCTCACCAAAAACGAAACAAAAGATCAGAAAGGTAAGCTGGCTATTCCCGGTTTACAGGTAGGCGATATACTGGATTATTATGTGAGCACGGTTGATGTTGATGAAAATTCAAAAGACGCAGCATCTTATAAAGATAACGACGATGTTTTTTTATTAGCCGATGAATACCCGGTAATGTATTACAAGCTCGATTTTCAATACAACGATAAAACCAGCGTAAAGTACATTTATGCCAATGGCGCACCCGAATTTACTACCAAACGCGGCAAGGATAGAGATTTGCTGCTAAGTGTCGAGATCAGGAACATGCCTAAGTACCAAAGCCAGTCCTGGACAGCGCCGCTGCGCCAGTATCCTTATATCGAGATTGGCAGCGCTTATAAAACAGGTAACCAGTCTGCCTATCAAACACGGGCTTCGGCGCTAAAGGAGGCATTTAAATACTCGTTCGAGGAGTACTCGGGTTTTAACCTGGCCGAGAAACGCACAAAGGATTATTTTGATACGGGTAAACCGCTTAAAACAGTGGCATTAGATAGTGTGATGAAAATCCTTTATGATCAATGGAAATTTTTGGTTTTATGCAGCTACGATGGCGAGGAGCTGGATAATGTTGGCGGCATGAATTACCGCAGCGCCCGCAGTATCCCCGCAGCTATCAGCATGAGCATGATGCTTACCGATATGGGCGTTAACCACGATGTATTGATGGTGGCTTCAAGAAAAAGTAACACACTGGATAATGTTTTCACCTTTAATGATTTTGATGCGCTCATCCGCATAAAAGGCGCCAAAACCTATTACATGAGTTTTGGAGATATCGTAACGCATTTTAATGAAGTGCCAGAACGTTTCCAGGGCGAAAAGGTTATAGCGCTGCATCCAACCCGGCAAAACGCCAAGTTTTATACTTTTACCGAAAAAAATGATTCGCTGGCAGTAACCACCAGCGACCAAAACCGCATTGAAGAGCAATTGCAGGTAAGCCTGTTACCTGCGGATATGCAAAAGCTAAAAATTAACCGCACGGTGATGGAATGGGGCTCGATGCGTTTAGATGACCAAAAAAGCCTGTTGCCCGTCGGCGATATCGATAATGCGCTGCAGGCCATGGTTAAAGGCGATCCATTGGCCAAACGTTTATCAAGCGACTCGAAAACTAAAAAGAAGGTAGAAGATTTTAATTACGCCTTTGAGCAACAGCGTAAGGATCTCACCAAAACCTTCACCGCAGAAATTAAAGGCAAATACGACCAGGAACCAACGCAGGTTGAAAACTGTAAAATCATCAATATGGCGCTTGAAAACTCCAGCCCGGTTTTTAAATACACCGAATCGTTTGTGTTGAACAACCTGGTAAAAAAAGCGGGCAACAATTATATTGTAGATGCAGGCAAGCTTACAGGCAGCTTTTACAAACTGGATGATAACGAGCGCAAGCGTAAGGTTGATATATACATGCCTTGCGCCCGCAGCTTTAAATACAATATAGCCATTACCATTCCGCCGGGTTACGTGGCTAAAGGCATGGAGGAGATGAATGCAAAAAAGGAAAATAAAACCGGTGCATTCTCCTCAACCGCAACGCTGAACGGTAATATTTTAACCATTGCAGTTAGCCGGGAATATGCCCATAACTTCGAAAAAATTGCCGATTGGCCTGCGCTGGTTGATATGATAGATACCGCAGCAAAGTTTGAAACGCATAAGATTTTGCTGGAAAAGAAGTAAGGGGGAAGTAGGGAAGTCCGAAAGTCAGTAAAGTCCGGAAGTCGGGAAGTCAGTAAAGTCCGAAAGTCGGGAAGTTAGTAAAGTTCGAGAAGTCCGGAAGTTATTGATGTAGCTTCCGGGCTTTTTTTTTCACTTTCGCCCTTGTTGATGGCAACACCAACAGGGAGTAAATTATTATAACCTCTATATTTAAGATCAAAAACAAGTTAAATCTTCAAATCTGATGAATCAAGCTTCAGATATATTGACTGCAAAAGGCACTTAATCTCAGGGAAATCGCTTTTAAAAGTTGATCCTGAAGAAAGGTAGCTCCTAAGGAGCAAAAAGGGTTGAACGATGTCTTTCTACAAACAGGTAGCCTCTAAGAGGCAGCTTAAACGTGTATTATGGTTCTATGACGCTTTGTAAGTAACATCGATGTGGTTGCTGATCAGGTTCTAAATATATATTTTGTTGACACATCGGGGCTTATTCAACACGAATTAGAGGCGTAGCCTCGGCCAATCTTGTAGCCACGGGTTTTAACCCGTGGAAAAAAACGAAGAAAACGATGGAGAGCCGTAGGTTCGATCCATATGAGCAACGCGTATATGTTCGTTTGAAAACATTGAAAATGCTTGGATTACACCCCAATATGGGCCGTGCCGTGGCACTCTTGTTGTTCTTTGGCTAATCATCCACGGGTTGAAACCCGCGGCTACAATATATGCCGGGCCGATGGCCCTTAGGAAGAGCGTTATGTAGAAGCTAATTGCAATTAAACAATCCATACAAACCGCCATGGAGCCTGTATTATCTTATAAAGCTTAACCGTTTGTTGCTGAAAAATTTAAAAGCGATTACACTTAATCTGAAAAGCCCATGATATCAAGAATATTTAGGTCTTCTACTTGTATGAAAAACAGATGACACAAAAACTTTACGGTCGATTTCGTCACCCCAATAAATTATCAAAAACGGAACTTGTTTAAAGATGCAGCCCGCAGTTCCGATTTATATTTAATAAGGAAATGGAATGGGTCTTTAGATATCCGGGATAAATAATGGTCAATTTCTTTGAAAAACTTCTTTCCTAAAGCGGGGAGCTGTTCTTCATATCAATCGTAAGCTTCAGAAAGTTCGTCTTCGGCCTGTAAAAGCAATTCAATTTCAAACACCTTCGTACTTTCTCCTGATTTCGCTCCACGGACGGGAGGTGGTTTTACCAGCTAAAAAATCTTCTTTACGCTTAACCATCTCTTTTTCCTGTTCATCGGTTAACTGGTAATCATCGCCGGTATGATATTGATAGTTTAAGCTATCTAAAAAAGCCAGGAGTACTTTTTTTTCCTGTTCATTTTGAATGTCAATTGTTAGCGTCTCCATAATCAAATTTAATCTTTATTTGGCAATGTTCAAAAAGATAGTTTTTGAGTGGGGAAAGTCAGAAAGTCGGGAAAGTCCGGGAAGTCCGAAAGTCAGAAAAGGCGCGGGAGTTATTACGCCGAAAGTCGGGAACCCCGAAAAGTCGTCGTATGGAGCCAATCCTTCCCAACTTTCTGACTTTCCCGACTTTTCGACTTTCGGACTTTCCGACTTTTCTGACTTTCGGACTTTTCTGACTTTCCCAACTTCCGGACTTTCCGACTTTTCTGACTTTCCGACTTCCGGACTTTCCCGACTAATAACTACATTTGCACCCATGACAGCTACCGAAATACGCCAGGCTTTTCTTGAATTTTTTGTTTCAAAGGGACACGTTATCGTTCCTTCGGCACCAATTGTAATTAAAAACGACCCGACCCTGATGTTCACCAACGCGGGGATGAACCAGTTTAAAGATATATTTTTGGGCGAAACAGCAGCCAAGGCAACCCGTGTAGCCGACACCCAACGCTGCCTGCGCGTAAGCGGCAAGCATAACGATTTGGAAGAAGTTGGTATTGATACCTACCACCACACCATGTTTGAAATGCTGGGCAACTGGAGCTTTGGCGACTACTTTAAAAAAGAAGCCATAGCCTGGAGCTGGGAACTGTTAACCGAAGTTTATAAACTACCAAAAGACCGCCTGTACGTTACCTATTTTGAAGGCGACGAAAAAGAAGGCCTTGAAAAAGATACCGAAACTTACGACCTGTGGAGACAGTTTGTAGACGAAGCCCACATACTGCCCGGCAACAAAAAAGATAACTTTTGGGAAATGGGCGAGACTGGTCCTTGTGGGCCATGCTCGGAGATCCATTACGATAGCCGCCCCGATAGCGAGCGTGCCGAGGTAAGCGGTGCTAAGCTGGTTAATGCCGACCACGACCAGGTTATAGAGATCTGGAACAACGTGTTCATGCAGTTTAACCGCTTAAAAGGCGGCGCATTACAGCCGTTGCCTGCCAAACATGTGGATACTGGTATGGGCTTTGAGCGTTTGGTGCGCGTGTTGCAGGGCAAAACATCCAACTACGATACCGATGTTTTCCAGCCTTTAATTCAATTTATAGCCCAGAAAAGTGGAATTCCCTACCAAAGTAATGAATTGTTTATAGGAGAGAAACTTGATATAGCTATGCGTGTTATTTCGGATCATATCAGAGCTGTCAGTTTTGCGATAGCCGACGGGCAACTTCCATCTAATAACAAAGCAGGATACGTAATAAGAAGGATATTGCGCCGAGCAGTGCGTTATTCTTATCAATATTTAAACTTTAAAGAGCCATTTTTAAATCAGCTTGTGCCTTTGTTAGCAAATCAATTTAAAGGTGTATTTGATGAGCTTTGGAATCAAAAAGACTTCGTTCAAAAAGTAATTTTAGAAGAAGAATTATCGTTTTTGAGGACTTTGGAGAAGGGGATTCAGAGGTATGACAAATACCTAAATGAAACCATAAACATTGAAAAACTTAAGGCTGTTACTGAAGCTGCCAAAACGGGCTTAAATATTAATAAACAAATATATGTTTCACATTCAAAAATTTCCGGTGAGGTTGCTTTTGAATTATATGACACATATGGGTTTCCGATAGATTTGACAGTATTAATGGCCAGGGAAATTGGTTTGGAAGTAGACATAGTAAAATTTGAATCAGCTCTACAACAACAAAAAGATCGTTCTCGCGCAGCAACTGCTATCGACACCGGCGATTGGATCACCCTAAAAGACGATGAAACCTCCATGTTCACCGGTTACGATGAAACCGAAACCATTTCCCACATTGTAAAATACCGCAAGGTAACAGCCAAAGGTAAAGAGCAATATCAAATTGTTTTGGATAAAACGCCTTTCTATGCTGAAAGTGGTGGCCAGGTAGGGGATAAGGGCGAGTTGGTTTTCCCGGATGGTACCATTATTTTGGTAACCGATACCAAAAAAGAAAACGGTTTAACCGTTCATTATGTAGATAACCTGCCCGAAGATATTGAGGATGCTTTAACCGCCATTGTTGACCCAGCTTTGCGCGGGCAAACCAATGCCAACCACTCGGCCACGCACCTGCTGCATGCCGCCATGAAACAGGTATTGGGCAGCCACGTAAACCAAAAAGGATCATTGGTAAACAGCGATTACCTGAGGTTCGATTTTTCGCATTTCGCCAAAGTTACCGACGAGGAACTGGCACAGATTGAAGCTATCGTAAACCAAAAAGTCCGCCAGAATATCCCGCTGAAGGAAGAGCGCAGCGTGCTTTATGCCGAAGCCATCACCAGCGGCGTAACCGCCCTGTTTGGCGAAAAATATGGTGAGTACGTACGCGTAATCACTTTCGAAGACGAGTTTAGCAAGGAACTTTGCGGGGGCACTCACGTACAGGCTACCGGGCAGATAGGTTTTTTTAAGATCATTGCCGAAAGCGCCGTAGCCGCAGGTGTACGCCGCATTGAAGCCATTACCGGCGTTGCTGCCGAGGTGTTTATCACCAACCAAAGCCGCATGGTAGATCAGATTAAAGATTTGCTTAAAAATCCTAAAGACCTCCCAAAAAGTATAGAAAGTCTGCTGGATGAAAATAGCAAGTTAAAAAAAGAAATTGAGAAAGCTATCCTCGAGAAATCATCAGGTTTAAAAAATGAACTCGCACAAAAAGCCGAGGCTATCAATGGCATCAACTTCATTGCCCAAAAAGTGGCCCTGCCCAATGCCGAAGCCATTAAAAACCTGGCCTACCAGTTAAAAGATATCGTGCCCAACCTGTTCCTGGTACTCGCCGCCGATTTTGACGGCAAACCCAGCCTAACGGTTATGATAGCCGAGAAGCTGGTAAAAGAAAAAGGCCTGCATGCCGGCAACATCGTCAAAGAACTTGCCAAAGAAGTAAAAGGCGGCGGCGGCGGCCAGCCATTTTTTGCAACCGCCGGCGGCAGCGATGTAAGCGGCCTGGATAATGCATTGGCAAAGGCGAGGAGTTTTGTGGGGTAGATTTTGCTATGACAAAGCTGGAGGAATATGTTCGTAATTATTGTTCAAGGGAGTTAATTGAGGCGAGGAAAAAGTCGGCTACTATTGGCTACTTGAGTTCCGAAGAACATGCTTTAATTTATAAATATACCGAAGATGGTTATGAGTCGGTTAATGAAAAATTAAGGCTTAGCGATGGACGGGATTATTCAGATTTTGGTAAATTCTTGGATCGAACATTAGCTAAGCTGCCAGATTATGAAGATATTGCCTATCGCGCCGTTAATTTAACACCTTTCGAAATGCAAAAATATTTAGATGCTTATGCTAATAATAGTATATTAGTAGAACATTCATTTATTTCGGCAAGTAAATCCCAAGCAGTGGCTTATGAATTTGGAAATAGTTGTCAGTTCAGGATATTTAGCCGCAGTGGAAAAGATATAGAAGCGTTTGCAAAATATGGGACGCATCACCCTCAAAATGAAAGAGAGGTGCTATTTCGCCCAAATTGTAGGTTTGAGGTATTAGAAGTAACAAAGAGAGATAATAAAACGTTAATAACGTTAGAAGAGGTTAAATAATGATTGCGTTAGAAAACATAGATCGGATTAATGCCATAGAAGAAAGCGATTCGAACAAGATCAGCATTGTTTTGTTCGAGTGGTTGTCTTTAAAACAAAGCTATAAAAACGAATCTTTAGTTAATTACAGTGAATACGTAATAGATACCCTTGCCGATCTTTTTAAAAAAATGCTTGTTCAGGATACAGCGATGACTAAGGAGGCCAAGCTAAACGTTGTTGACCTACTTGATAAACTTAAAACTCAGAAAGAAAACTTAGATTTTATTAAATCAAATATTGCCGTATCTGACATCCAGCAAGCGTCGAAAAGATTGTCTAAAAAAGCCCAATCAGCTTTTGAAACTAAATAAGGAATTTATCCTCGGATGACTGCGTCTCAAAATTGTCTTCTGGCAAACCATGGGTTCCCCCGATTTCAGAATAGTGAACGACGAAGTTACGGAGAGGAGGGGCAGATTTTGTTAACTCAGGTTGATGTTTATTTCACGCTCCATTTTAATCTCGCTTAATGTTTTCATGGTCATCCCGCCACCTTCATGGTATACGGGTTCCCGTTCTCTTTTTACGCCCTTCATTTTTAAAGTTTCGTCATCCAGCCAGCGCAAAATGATTTCGTCGTTCCCCAGTAACTCTATCCGTTTTATTTCCTTTAGTGGCAATGTCATTGGATCCGAAAAATCAAACAGTTTAATTTCAGAATCACAAGCCCAGTAACATCCAATGGTTGCCAGTATTTTGCCATTAGGCGATAAATGAAAATCCGTCCAGATAAAGCCATCCTCACCTGGTGAATACCCTGCCATTTTAACATTTGTTAAATCAACCACGGTTTGACCTCCAAAAATGTCCTCAGCGCAAACCAGGTATTCTATATCGTGTTTAATTAGCCAGCCATGAAAAAAACTGCTGTCATTGATAAAAAAATTGAATAAGCGTTCATTGGTGATTTGATTATAAATTTCAACCTGGGTAAGCTCCCATTTCAGTCCTGTCGACCATAAAGTTGTAGCATCTAATCTGTATCGCTTTGATAATGACAAAAAGCTCGCAAAGTCACCTTTTTGAATTATATTTTCATCCAAATCCTTTTTAATATCGGCCCGTACATTGTCAATCAAATTCATGGTTTAGGGTGTATTGATGTTAAAGCTAATATAATATAATTTGAAACATCGTTGCCTTGAAATATCTTATAAGATACCTTTATCTTGACTTATATCGATTGTGGAATTTTACCACTCCGCAGAACGGTTAAATCAGAACCCGCAGCTAAAATTCTGTCCATTCTTTAATTCTGAAAATTCCGTTTCAGACAATTGCGTTAGGGATTGGCGCGGATACCGGCCAATGTGGCTAAGGCCCGTGTAGTATGAGCAAAAAGCCCGGCCCGCAGGGAACGCCATCATAGATATGAGATATTAGATGTGAGATTTGAGACCGCCCCAAGGGGCACCAAGGCCTTACAAAACCACTCACCGCTCACCATTCACCACTCACCGCTACATTTTTCCTGACCATTAAACCCCAAAACCTACCTATACTGTATTAACTTTTATATATTTGACCTTACAATCAGCAAATCACAGCTGAATTTATTTTTATGACAGTTCTCGCAAACGGGATAGGTGAAAAGTACGAATTGGTTGTAGGCCTCGAGGTACATGCCCAGCTATCCACTTTAAGTAAGGTTTTCTCGGCCGATTCTGCCGCTTTCGGTGCCGGGCCTAATCAGCATGTTAGTGCCATATCTTTGGGACACCCCGGTACTTTGCCTTTTTTAAATAAACGCGCGGTGGAGTATGCCGTTAAAATGGGCCTGGCCTGTAACTGCAGCATCAACCTGAATAACAGTTTCGCCCGTAAAAATTATTTCTACGCCGATTTGCCCAAAGGTTACCAGATAACGCAGGACCATGCACCTATATGCCTGGGTGGTTATGTACCTGTAAAACTGGCCGATGGTACCGAAAAAAACTTAGCCATACATCATATCCACATGGAAGAGGATGCCGGCAAAAGTATGCACGACCAGCACCATGCCGATTCGCTTATCGACCTTAACCGTGCCGGTGTGCCCCTGCTGGAAATTGTTACCCAGCCCGATATGCGCAGCGCCGAAGAGGCCGGCCAGTTTTTGACCGAAACCCGTAAAATACTGCGTTACCTTGATATTTGTGATGGTAACATGGAAGAGGGCAGCATGCGTTGCGATGCCAATATCTCTGTTCGCCTGCGTGGCGCTACCGAATATGGTAACCGTTGCGAGGTGAAAAACCTCAACTCTATCCGTAACGTGCAGCGTGCCATCGAGCACGAGTTTGCCCGCCAGGTAGCCGTGATTGAAGCTGGCGGCCATATTGACCAAAACACGCTTAACTTTAATGCCGATACCGGCGAAACATCGGTACTGCGCAGCAAGGAAATGGCCAACGATTACCGCTATTTCCCCGAGCCGGATTTAATGCCCTTGGTGCTTACCGAGCAATACGTTGATAACATTCGCAAAAGTTTGCCGGCATTGCCCAGCCAGCTTTATCACAAATACCTTGAATTGGGCTTGTCGGCCTATGATGCATCGGTTATTACTGCCGATAAGGATGTGGCGCACTATTTTGAAGAGCTGATAAAAGCTACCGACCATTACAAAGCCGCCGCCAACTGGATCATGGGGGCGGTAAAATCGTATCTGAATGATCATGACGTGGCCATCAGTAACTTTGCTGTTACCCCGGCCAACCTTGCCGGCCTCATTAAACTAATTGACGCGGGCGTGATAAATAATTCTGTAGCTTCGCACAAGTTATTCCCCGCCATGGTTAAAGAACCGGGCAAAAAAGCCGATGAACTGGCTAAGGAGCTTAACCTGTTAATCAGCGCGGATAATGACGATGTAAACCAGTTTATAAAGGCCGCCATTGCCAAATTCCCGGATAAGGTAAAAGAGTACCAAAAGGGTAAAAAAGGTGTGTTGGGCTTGTTTATGGGCGAGATTATGAAGCTATCGAAAGGTAAAATCGACCCGCAGAAAACAAACCAGTTATTGATCAAGGAATTAGAAGTAAAGTAGTAATGAAATTAAAAAATCTGGCAGTTTACAGTGTACTGTTTTTAACTGCATTTGTTTATTCATGTAAAGATAATTCGCAGTTTACCATTAACGGTACCATTAAAAATCCGGGCAGTTTAAAGCTGGTTTATTTAATTGAGGCCGATAGCAGCCAGCTTAAAGTGGTAGACTCGACCACGCTGAGCGAAGATGGTAAATTCAAATTTAAACACGTGGCGCCTTATGCTAATTTATACAAGCTGCGTATAGGCGGCGCGGGCGGCGGCGATCAATCGGCAGCAGCCAATAACGTGTACGACCTGATAGCAAAAAACGGTGACGATATCGATTTTGAAACCGACAGTAAAGACGCCACGCATACTTATATTATCAAAGGCTCTGACGATTCGGACAAGATAAAAGAGTTTAACAAGATCAGTAATTTTTACGGCGAGAAAAATTCAAAGCTTGTGGCCGAGTACCAGGAAAAATCACAGGCCCTGGGCAAACAATCAGATTCATTGCTGAAGGTTTACATGCCTACCTTCCAGAAAAATGTGGCCGATTATGGCGTTGCTGTTTTAAAGTTTGTTAACGATAACAAATCGTCGCTGGCGGCTTTTTATGGCGCAACATCATTAGATGTGTATAAGTTTGAACCGCAGCTGGTGGCCTATGCCGATGATATTAAAGATAATTTTAAAGATAACCCCGCGGTGCAATCGTTCGTCAAACAGATGAATAAAATTAAGCCAATATCCATTGGTCATAAAGCCCCCGATTTTACAACCACCGGTATAGATGGTAAACAAGTTAGCCTTGCCGACTATAAAGGCAAATATGTAATGATTGATTTTTGGGCATCATGGTGTGCGCCTTGCCGCCAGGAAAACCCTAACGTGGTAAAACAATATGCCGCATTCCATTCAAAAGGCTTTAATATTTTAGGCGTATCATTAGATAAGGATAAGGCCGCATGGCAAAAAGCTATTAACGATGATAAGTTGGAATGGGCTCATGCATCCGATTTAAACAGCTTTGAAGGGCCAACAGAAAGGCTGTACAATATCGAGGCTATCCCGTCGAATTTCATCATTGATCCGGCCGGAAATATCGTTGCCAAAAATATTACCGGGGCCGATTTGGAAGCTTTTTTAACCAAAACGTTCAAGTAGGTTCAATTTATCGTTAACAAAAGGTAACCATTAACAATTTGTTAATATTTGGGTAACTTTGAGGTGTTGTAAAGTGTATACTTTTATACAAAAAAATTAACGCATCATGAGCAGCTCGCCAAAACAGAAAATTCTTATTGTTGATGATGAACCGGATATTTTAGAGTTGATTGAATACAACCTTAAAAAAGAAGGCTACCAGGTGTTTTTGGCCCGCAACGGCCAGGAGGCTGTAGCCGAAGCCAAGAAATCACTACCTGATCTTATCGTACTCGACATTATGATGCCTAAAATGGATGGCATCGAGGCCTGCCGCATTATGCGTACCATGCCCGAGTTTAAAAATACCTTTATGGTGTTTTTAACCGCCCGCAGCGAAGAATATTCAGAAATTGCAGGCTTTAACGTTGGTGCCGACGATTATATAGCCAAACCCATTAAGCCCCGTGCCCTGGTAAGCCGTATAAATGCCATATTGCGCCGCAACTCGCCAACTGAAGAAACACCCGACAACAAACTTGAAATTGGCGAATTGGTGATTGACCGCGAAGCCTACCTGGTTTACCAAAAAGGTGTAAAAGTTGTATTAGCCAAAAAAGAGTTTGAATTACTGTACCTGCTGGCCTCAAAACCCGGTAAAGTATACACCCGCGAGGTAATCCTGAAAAACATCTGGGAAGACTCGGTAGTAGTAACCAACCGCACCATCGACGTTCACATTCGCAAACTGCGCGAAAAACTTGGTGATGATGTAGTAGCGACTGTTAAAGGCGTAGGGTATAAATTTGAGGCGTAAGCCCGGCCCCCTAACCCCCTGAAGGAGGAACTTTTGATTAGCATATTTGAAGCTTCAGTTTTCTTTTGGAAAACCGGGGCTTTGTTTTTTTTGACGAAAAGCTTTTGGTTTGTTTTGGGCGTTGCCTGCGGCCGGGCTCTATGCTCATACTGCACAGGCCTTAACCACATAGGCCGGTATCCGCGTCGATCCCTAACGCAATTGTCTGAACTCGGATTAGGCAGATTTTTTGGATTATTTGGATTTGATTTGCGTGCGGTCATCTTGGATTAGTAAATGTCTTTATCAATCCATGCAATCAAATCAAAAAAATCTGACTAATCTGCTTAATCCCGGTCCAGAAAAATAGCGATGAAAGTCAACATTCGGCTAAAACGGCGTATGCCGCAAAAATCGCCGGTATTCAATTCCCAACCAGCAAATCAAATCCAAAAAATCTGATAAATCCGACGAATCCCGGTTCAGAAAAATAGCGTTACACCCCCTCCCCCAAATCAAAAAATAAAACTAATTGCCGCCCAATTTGTATACCAGTTAACAAAATTTCGCCCGATGAAAAAAATAGCCTCCGTAACCATAGCATTTGTGCTGGTACTTAGCGTTTGTTTTGCTGCTATAAACAGCCTTACAGGCAAGTGGGCAGGGCCGGTTACATTGCCGGGGAACAAGCCTTTTCGGCTTGGTTACAATTTTAAAGTGGATAGCGGCAAACTTACCGGTACCGCCCTTACCCCGGCCGGCGAGGTAAACATTACCGACGGCATGATAAACGGCGACGATTTTTCGTTTAACGTTCCTGTGCCCAATGGCAACGCCCCACATACCGGCAAACTATATGCTGATAGCATTGCCCTGCACCTGGTTTACGAGGGGCAGCATTTGGCGGCTACATTAAAAAGAGTTAACTAAAAAGGCCCGCAAGTTACCCTGCGGACCTTTGCCCCCTTAATCTAAAAAAACTATTGTTGTACTACCTGTGCTTTTAAGCTCACAATAATTTTACCCAGTGAGCCTATTAAGTTTGATGGCAGTTTATTTTTATTAGCGCCTTTAACAACATCGTCAACAAAGGCGTCAAAATCGGCAGCGGAGGCTTTGCCATTCATCCTCGGATTTTTTGCCGGATCGTGGGCATCAACCATGTTGTCGCCAGTGTAGGTAAAGTTTGTTGCGCCTGTGGCAACAGCTACAAAAGTAGTTAGATTGCCGCTCAACTCGGTAAAGCCCGATAGGTTGCCTTTGGTTACTTCGGATAGCAGCACAGTAAAATGGCCGTTTATCCTGCTATCGCCGGCAATAACAAATATGGTGCTATCAATAACCGAGCGGATACCTAAGCGCCCTTTTTCGATGGTGGTACCTGGTTTTGCCGGGTCGGATACCATTACCGATCCGCCTAACGAATCATATAAAGTTGCTTTTACCGGTGTTACCGACGAATTACTGCTGCAAGCCTGCAGCGCGAACATTGCGCTAACGGATAGCGCAATTAACGTGGATGTGTTTAATAGTTTTTTCATGTTTTTTAAAGATTAGATTACCTGGGTTATTAGCTTGTAAATTTTATAAGTGTATGACGATTTGGCTACCGGGCAGCCGCTTTTTAAACTTTTGGCGTCGGGCATGTAGCGGTCGGCTTTTAGGTTAAGAGCTTTTTTAAGGTTATCAACTACCTGTGTGCCGTTGGTTTTAACAGGGAAATAAGTAAAAATAACGGTGTTCGATTCGGGGTTAACCATTACATGGTCAATTCCCTTTTGCTTGTACATCCAGCCGGCAATGTTATTGGCATCCTTAGATGTTATCGGCTGCTTAATATCAATGCGGGCCATTACTTTGGTAAAGGCATCTGGCGCCGGCCGGTAAACAAAATAAATGTGGATGGCCAGCACAAAAAGCAGGAACACGAAGGTTGATAAACCATAAAAGACGATTTTTTTTACTGTACTTTTTTTCATGAGGATAGGCTTTTAATTTTAAGTATCTTGAATAGTGACATTGTTGAAATTTTACATTTCTGTCATGATTTACGAGGCTTTGGTTTTGCCGGTTTTTAGATACCGGTAAATAACCTACTTCAAATAGGAGTAAGCCGGATAGGGGTAAAAAGATGTTTAGGAAGGCAGCCTCGGAAAGGAGAATTGTAGCTGCGCATTTTTACTGGGGATAAAATACGCCGCCCTGCAGTTCAATTTTTTAACGATCAATTGATTGTCAGCGTCTATTAATGAAGGCAAAAAAGTACAGAAACGGCTTGATTCTAAGCCGTTGAGCTGTCGCTGACGATTGCATCGAGGCAATCATGCGTATTGCGTTGCATTTTATATGAATCGATAAACCTTGCTTGTTTTAAGGTATTTTCGGCTTTTGCACCCGCCGGCCAATGTAGAAACTGGCAAAAACGGAGACGAATAATATCACTAATAAATATTGTATTTAAATTATCATGGTTAAGATCGTCAGATACCTTTACGTTAAGGCAGTACTATTTCTTTACTGTCAGTGATGCTAAAATCGCCCTCATCTCTACCGAATCGGCACTGCTGCAGGCCACTTTTGACAGGTGTACATTTACAAACAGATCTTTACCTAACATGGCATAACCATACATGTTTTTTTGTGCAAAGTTGGTACCATCCATCACCACATTATTTTGCCGGTACATGAAATCGTCGGTTGGTTTGCCCCAGTCCTCATTATTGCGCTCCATAGCTTTCAGGTTGGAGTAGTTGGAAAAATAGGCAAACGGATAGGCCGGGCTAATATCGGGGCCGCCAATGGCCACTTTTAGCGCATCAACCAGTTGCAATTTTTCATCGTCATTAAGTTTGTAATATAAAACAGAACAAATGAAACCGTCCTGCTCGGCGTAATAGTAGTAATCGGTACCGCGCCATTCTTTTTTAAATTTTTTAAACCGGCTGCTTGCCAGGGTAAACGTAGTGCCGTTTCTTTTGGGGTAAGCAAATTCAAATAGGGTATTATCCGTTACCTTAAAGGCCAGTAACCCGATAACCAGAGCGATTGTTAAATAAAAGGTTTTTTTCTGTTTCATTGTGTTAAGGTTATAAATACGGTGCTTTGCCAAATATAGGTTTTATGTTGGATTATGAAATACCGCTTGCCAATTGATCAGGGAAATCTCGTTTAAGATTTCATGATCAACTATATTGTGCTATACAGGCATTTATGATATCAAGTTATTAGATTTTTCGCGCAAAGACGCTAAGCCGCAAAAGAAAAATAAGCAAATCCCTTTGCGGCTTGGCGTCTTTGCTTGTGCCATGAAGTTGAAGCAATCCGTGCTTCAGCATGTTTTAATAAAGATGATACAGCTTTTTTTTTTTAAAAAAAAAAGTGGCGTATCGGCAAGGGGTTTCAGGACAACTTGTCAAACCGCTCTTATCTGCAGGAGGTGTAAACCGGCTGTGGTGAACGAAAAGAGAAAAGG
>Ga0307507_10002689_pt1 | contig 36545 bp, 37 predicted proteins | sample 7_EM_MG_FD_207223 | JGI IMG/M metagenome (GOLD analysis project Ga0307507, IMG submission 207223) | Populus trichocarpa ectomycorrhiza microbial communities from riparian zone in the Pacific Northwest, United States - 7_EM | ecosystem: Host-associated > Plants > Roots > Unclassified | place...
ATACATGCGGATAAAAAGGCAGAGTTCGAAACAGGTTGGTAGAAGCCGTGCGCGAAATAATTAGTGGATCTCAGCAATGTGGTATCGAATCCCCTGTTTGACCAATCCCGCGGCTATGAGCAAGAGGAATTATTTTTCTTTTGACACTGTGTGGCTACTCTCTCTGTGTGTATTCTTACCGGCCTTTTCCTGTTCGTTTGGCTCCCTGGGTACCTATCTCTTCACTATAGCTAGTGACTTACTCCCGACAGAATGAGTATCTTGCCAAAGCATTCCCAATAAGCTCATTGAGCCGGAACACCAGTGAACCCAAGCGTCTAGTACCTGAAAGGACGCCCGGGACGGACAGGCGGGAACTATAGGTGTCCCAGATTGCAGAATTTGCCGTGCGGCTCCAAGTGACAAGCGGGCCCTGCAGGTGACGGGAGGGCCCTCGGGGGAGTTGGCGTGGGGAACGAGTGGACGCTGATGACCGAGGAGTTAGACAAGGCTTGTAATACCGGAGGTAATAGCTTAGGTTCTTGTGAAATTGTTCATATGTAAACAAGAAATTAAAAAGGCAGGAATATATGTGTGAGTATTAAATATCGGGAGAATTTGTGGTTTTGAGAAGTTGATATCGGTATTAACGAAGAAGTCATAGACTCTCGCAGAGTTACTACTTTCCCCCTACTACTACCGCAATAAAGCTAGCCGTATATTTCAGAAGAATAGGCAACTTGAATTTATTCCGAAAACTATATCGAATAACCTGTACTCACCACTCACACTAGTATTTTGCATGCAGACGGAAACAAAGTCTGAGGCGAAATGGGCTAGTGGTATATGGGCCTGACAGAAAATTGGTGGGGACTATACTCGAGTAGGTGACGGCCGTCAACCCATAGGACTGCCGTCTTTACGCAAGACGGACACCGTGCCCGGCCGTCCTTACCCACCCTGCGCAGGACGCCCGGGAGTATAGCCCCCCAGGGCCCTGCATGGCGCCCGGGACGGTTGGGAACACACTGCCGCACACTCTGCCCCACTACTCCGGATACGAATTTCTGAAGCCCATCAGGAGATGGGAAAGATAATCCCCTGCTATACGGTAAATTCTCTCCTCTTGGAGTAAACAAAAAGGCTGGAGGGAAAAACTGCTCATGATATCGAGAAACCCACAATCCACCTCCCTCCATGGCGGTACCCAAATTACCCCGCCCTACCACGAAAATCTCATTATATCATTCTCCCCGTACCCTATCGCCCGTAAGCCTAATCTATGTGGTCTCCGGGAGTAACTTAGGGGCTGTTTGGCGCAACTGCAAACCATGGCTTCCCAACCCAAATTAACTAATTAGGACTATTAAAACTGGATTATCTAAGCAGTTTAAAGAGTTATGATTGGCTAATTTTCAAACTAGGGTTGGGAAACCACGATTTGCAGTCACGCCAAACAGCCCCTTATAGTACTCTGTTCATAAAGCTCATACCCATACCCTTTTCCTTCCGTATTTTGGTGCTTGGTTACCTCCATAACTATAATTCCATTTCGCGTGAGCTATGGGGGGAAGGATAAAAGTATCTCTTCAAGATGAATTCCATTTTGGGGCTTGCCTGATTGGGGATTTTTGTGTCCTTCCCTACTATAAATAGGTTGGACGCCTGGGGCAGGAGGGCTTTTTTTTTTCTTTTTCTTTTCCTTTCTTCGAAGAGTAATGATTACATCGACAGCATTTCCATGTGGTGGTAAAGCACACGTACCTGCCATTCCCTGAGAAAACGCACTATTAATTATCTATACTCGCTAATGAAGACTACTCGAGTACAAAACCCACCGTCCCTCTCCCTTCATTTCCCTATTTTGCTTTGTTACAAACAACCCTAGACTTCAGCGAAACTCGATCCGACCTGCAGAGTGACTTCTTTGTCCCTCGTTCCGCATATCCTAACACAATGCCGGGTGCAGGTGTTGTGCCTTCCCAACATTTCCCCGATACCCTGAGTTATGATTATCATAATTCATGGTGGCCCGAGATTCCCGAAGCCGGATTTAGTAACTCGAATGATGGTCTGGACCCCCCAGAGTATAGTAATAATTGGTCATCGCTTAGCGATCCTCTGAGCTCAAATGGATTTCATCAGCTGCCGAGCATCTTTCCTGGACATCCAACTCCCCTGCTCGAAAGGGCCCTCAATGGCGCGGACGGAGATTTGGAAAGAGCCATCGACATCGCTCTCCACGAACAGCAAGAGCAAGCGCAAAGGCAATACCAGGAACGACTACAACAAGGAAAGCAGCTCTCTGAGATCTCTCAGGCAGCAGGTGATAATTTTCAGGGCTTCCCTACGGGAATGATCCAAGGGTTAAAAGGCTATGGCTCGGGCCTGGGAGCCTTTAATCCGCAGCTAAGTATACGGTCCCTAGGTTCGTGAAAATGTGAGACACCTGACTAAACAAAATCACGAACACTTTGCCCAGGGACTGTACCATCAACAAAAGAGAGAGAAGCTTTCCCCCAAACTTCGTCGTCGGTCCTCCATTCCACCAATTTATCATCCTCGGCATTGGTCCCTTCTAGTTCATTTCATCGGAGCCGGTTTTTTGCTGCTTCAATAACGCCCGCCTTCCCCTCTAAGGCCTTCTCTTCAATTCCCGATCGTACTCTGGAACTTACTATTTCCCCTGATCCTCGGCTTACTCAAGCATTTTCTACTGGGGCTGAGTCGCATCTGGGACTTAGGCACGTCTTGTTAACAGGTCGCTCTGAGGTAATCTACGCGCATGGGGACTTCAAACCCCCCGCTCGGTCGAGGAAAGGCTGCTGGTCCGCGTCCTTCTCATCCCCCTTGTTTGGGATTCTGACAAATTGTTGCACCGCTTAGGACATGCCGGGTATGATGAAAGCCATTCCTCAAAGATTGAAATCGACTCAACTAACCCTTATTATAGGGTCGGAAAGTTAAATGCGATGAAGAACATCCTGAATGCAAGGTACCTCCTCCAATTCACCCCTCTCCTCGTCAGTGTTTCCAAGCGTCCCGCCCGCCCTGTAGGCACCTACAGGGCTCCAGTCCCAGGCGTCCCGGCCGTCTGTCTCAAGCTGTAGGGCAAGGGCTCCGTCCTTTATAAAAGACTACGGTCTAAGAGGGTAACTGTAGGTCCCAATAGTCCTCTACGGATCGGTAACTCCCGAACGGTACCTGCGGTCCTCACCCGTCATCTGCAGTCTTCGCTAATTACCTGCAGGGCCCGCCCGTCATTCGGAGTTCCCCGGAAAATTGCGCCACCTAAGACACCTGCAGTCCCCGCCCGTTCGTCCCGGGCAGTCATCCGGACGAACGCAAGGATACCCGTCTGTCCCGGGCGCCCTTTCAGGAACTGCCGTCCGTCCCGTCCTGACCCGAAGACAGACGGACTGGGCGCTTGGGAACACTGCTCCTCGTTAACAAACTAGAAAGTTAGTTTCTGATCTTGAATAGAATTGCAAACGGCTGAAACTTGATTGCGACTACACCCGAAAATATACCTACAAGGATGACTCGCCGGCCAAAGAGCTGGAGAGTATCATAGATCGTTCCGGAAATCGTATTAATCTCTCTCAGATCTTTTCAAATTTCCTTACTTGTGTTTTTGTGGCATCGGAAGTTGTTTTCCTAACCTCTCACTTTGTTCAGCCGATCCTTACGGGTTCCCCGGGAATAGGTGGAGACCGGGAGACGGCCCGCACGTTATACCGGCATTTAGGTTTGCCGAATGTGTGCGCGACGCTGATCGAGAAATGCTTGCAGCCCAACACAAACCAGGATCCTTCTTTGTGGTGGCTACCTACCAGACTTTTGCGAATGCAGCCAGGAAAATCAGGCCAGGAATTCCCACCTGCTATTACACAGTGGGTCTATCTGACTGGTTGCCTCCCCGAAACACTCCAGTCTCGGTAACGATCCGGGAATTCCGCCGCACTGATCTGGGGGCTCTTCCTAGCGTGCTGGTAGAGAGATGAGATGCAGCCTCAGCAGTGTTCCTAGCTGTCTGGTAGGACTGCCGTCGGCGGAGGTCGGGCGGCGCTGGTGGTGTGTTTTCCTGGGTCTGTTATGGCGTTTGTAGATATAAGTGAGGGAAAATGGCGACGTTGCGAAATACTGTGCTATAATAAGTAAAGTATTTCACAAGGTCTCTGCTTTCCTTACCCCTCAACCTGCTGGATTTACCTTCAATGATAATAAGCAGGGGAGCGCCTGGGTCTTGACTATCATGTTTATTTTTGCTTTAGCGTTAGCTCGTTTCGAGTATTAGGAATAAGGTTTTCATAAATACTACTTTATATGATATTTTTATTAGTACGTGCCCCATAGAGCCTAAAAGAGCAAAAACAGAGTCCGCAAATATCTCGGACGTTGTGGCGGAAAGTGCAAGAGAAATCTTCTTGAGGGCTCTTCATTAAAGAGTTTGCGCAAGGAGACCTAGGTGGTAGGAAAATAGGTTATTTTCAGTTAACCTAGAAGTCTTGGACACTTAGGTGGACAGCGAGACCTGGGAGAAGTGTAAAATAGGGCTTTTCAGACCTGAAGAAATTTGATTGTCGTAGAACAATATTTCAGTAGCGACACAATACACTTTGACCATTTAGGTGTTTTCTAATAATGTGACAAAACCTGAGGAGATATTTCCTTCATCAACGGGGTACTATCATGACATCCTCAAATTCGTAGCCTCCCCAAACTCGGATACCCAAACTTGCGTGCCTCAAGATCCGGATTTCGGCAGGGAACAAATTTGAGGGCGATGCGATATTAGCCTACGCATGCTGCTGTCACCCGGCCCCTAAGCTACCTACACTTGTTGCGCAAACTCATACTTGTACCTAGGTCTATTTTCTGCTAACCGCCACCTAGGTCCCCGTGCGCAAACTCTCTATTATCTGGAGATGGGGCAGTGTTCCCAACCGTCTAGGACCCCGACAGGGCCCGGCGGACGGACTGCCAAGAGTCCTGGACTGGACGGGACGGGACGACGAAAGATGGCTCGTCCCCGTCTGTAAAATGAAATGACGGCCGTCATAAGCAAAGAAGACAGGCCCGGCAAGCTGAGACAATGTTTTGTCAGGGCCTAAATATGGTAGGAGTCTAGCTGGAATTGTAGTCGACGGCGGGGACGGTGAAGGAGGGCGAGTGACGACCGGTGACCGTGGGACTGTCAGCTGTAATTGACCGCGAGTGACGATCGGTGACGTCAGATGACCACCAGGGTCTATAAGTTCAATATAATTTATTAATAATAACTAATGGAGACACCGCCTATGATGTACTGCCGGGCATAGCTGAAGATGGTGAAAGACGGAAGGTGACTGATTCTAGCTACCAGTAATATCAGGCCGATGCAGGCGAAGGTGGGGGGGCTATGCGGTATGTTAGGTAACCGTAGGGGGCGGTGGGTAATGCTCGGGAACTGTAGGTAACTATAGGTAACTCTCGTCGGAGACAGGAAACTTCTGGCACTATGAAAAAAATCGGCTACGGCTTAATGGCGAAAACGGCGGGTGATAAAACGGCGGGTGACTGGTGATGAAACGAAACAGCAGCCTCGAAACGCCAAGATAAAAGCAATACTATAATAAAGACGGATTGCACAACAACTAAAAGCAGGGAAAAGACTTTTCATTCACTCACTCACTCTCAACTTCCACGATGCTCGATGCTAACTAACTGACACAGCCCGAGCTATACTCGCAATCTGTGTCTCCGAAACGACCGCCCTGAGGTCTAAAGAAAAACGCAAGCTGGCAAATGCAGACTCCGGCCAGAAAAACTGTTTCGAGTCATATACTATGATGTGATGCAAAAAATAAAAGGGCAGTGTCAAAACACTACAATTGGGCAGAATACAATTAGGTAGGGACCAAGTCGTATCCCCTGCAGTGTGGGAGTGCTGAATTTCCCTACATCGAGCTAAAGAGCCACCAGCGAAATTAGCGTACCTCTTTGATTTTCCAGGTTCAACCAAACAGAGATGTTCCGGGGATTGTGGGTTAGTCTATCGAACTTCCTCCCATCGGCCCCAGGCCCTCTCAGAAAACGGATTTTTCTCGAGCCTAGCACCAAGAGTTTCGCAGACTTTTTTCTATCACCAAATTATGATACGAGGAAATTAACTGACCGTGTTCTGGTAACTTGCATATCCATAGAAACTCGGCCTATGAGAGCAAAATTAGACAGACTTTTGCGCACCCCCTGGTACATCGATAAGCGCATTAGACAATGTAGTCTAAGGACTCATCGAGGAGGTGTCCAAAGCGAAGATCAACAAATATCGGCAAGTAATTTTGGTTGATTCACACCGAACTGACGCCCCCTTTATACATGGTCATAGGCCACTCGGAGACCCCACTCATTCAGGGGACTAGGACGGGACAGCGAGCTTTCCTGTGGTAATTGATCCAATATATTGCTTGGGCGTGGAGTGGTGATTCGGGCAGTGTGGCCAACAGAATGCATGGCCGCAACATAGATATCAATGTCCCTTAGTCTGAATTTCTAATTTGCGCTCAAGCATAATATGCTGACTACACTCATTCAGCCTATGATATATCAATTAAAACACTACCAACAGCCATGAATCCCGTAGCCCAACAACCTATCCAACACAAGAGAAAAACCAAAACAAATCAAGGCTGCGGCCCAGCTGAGTGGGGTTTTAGATGGGGTAATCACCACCTCCAGTTGACCTTAAGGTAAATCATAGAAAACAGTAGTAGATAGTTGTCCCATCCAAGACCCTAAAGTCCAAATACGTCAGTAATTTTTAGGCCTGCCTGCCTGAGCATGAGGAAGGGAAATTCCATGCAAATGAGACAACTTATCCCACATTCAGCAAAAAAGCTTACATTGTCATTCCATAAAGTAGCAACCAGAATAATTAGACCTCCCTCCCCCCCTAGGATATGAAGGCTACTCCTAATTAAATGGCTTTTATGAACACAACCATTATTGCACACCCACAAAATTCAGCCCCCCAACCTGATCTCGGTATCACGTAATAGTGGTCATGTTCACAAACGCCGTTCAATTACGAGTACTCCTCCTACTAAAGCCCACAATGTATCTTAGTTTTTTTCTTGCCCTTTTCTCCCCTTCATTTGTTTCTAATAGTCACTGCAGGTGATTCCCCGCCCCGCTTTCCCTTCTCTAGTTAATTGATGTCAGAATTGTCTGAGGTACTTGAGGCACCTCACTCGCTGATGTTGATTCCGTAAATCCTTCAACCTCTTGAGAACAAGAAATGATTCCTTTTATTCTAGACCACTTCTAATCTAGTTTTGGAGAAAGCTTTTTAGATACTCCTCCACCCCTCCTCTAGCACAGGAGAAGCGCACAGGGAATGAAGACACACAGGGATGGAAAGATATATGTGTGGTGGTCCGTGAAAGGATCAAGATGCTTATATCATTCTCCACGTACTATAATCCTATTCGCTTTTTCTTTCGTTATTTGTATCTACATCACAGTGACTGACAGAGGACAAGTTTATGACCATCCTTTTCTTACCTCCCTCCCTTCTAAATCCTAATTTATCTTCTTTAATCCACCTCTGGGCTATTCACTAAACAGACACCGAAAATCGGTCGAGGGGGCTAGTGTCCTCAATCCGAGTTGCCTTTTTTCTGGCTGGAACTATCCAACTTGCAACCAGCTACCCGGCCGAGTGAGACACCATGACCCCTCACACGGTGCTTCTACCTTATTATAAGCCCCAGATACGCCAACATATTGCGGGGCGATAGGCTACCGCTATCATATATTACTACCAATTGCGTTGACAATATTCGTAAAGCCGCCAATTAAGCCCCGGGCGTGTATTTTTTGACCCCCCCCCCCCCAACACCCCACCGGAGAGTCTCATAGGTTATCCTCAAGCAAAAATCGTTTACGGTGAAAACCTGCTTGCGCGCAAATTACTGAGTAAGCTGCGGCGCTGATCGACGAAAAAACCCACCGAAATCGGAAGCCCGTTACGCCATAACTTAGTTTGCGCGCAAGCAAGTAAATTTAACAGTCAACCAAATTCTATTCTAGAAAACCCCAGTAACGTGGGTCACTAGCCACAGCGTCAAATGCCACCTCCGGCAAGGTTCAGTATTATCGTAGTTCCGGTTTTCCGGTTTTGTGTCAGTCTACCTGTCGGTGACTTTTAGCATCATAAATCTTATATTTACCTATCCTCGCCAGCCCTATTCATAGCTTTACTCGCCAGGCAGGGCCTAAGAAAATACCAGTATCTAACGACGCGGCACCCCCGAGACAGGAGCCATTAGATATAAAAACATTCCCGCATACAGTACTGCTATTCTGGGTTTAGATAGATTTTCACTTCATAGCGTCACCATGGAAGCAAAAGAGGATACAGTCCCGCTGCTATATAATGCTACGACTATGATCATGACTTCCTTCCTACATTACTGGAGTACCTCTTTTAATCCCTCCCCCCCATCTTTCTTGCCCATAAATTTAACCCGCTCTATGCCAAGCACTCCCACGACACCGACGGGACTACACAAAAACCTGCTCCATCACTCGGGATTCCGGTATGATATCACCTCGCCGAAGATCTCCCCAGATCCGCCTTAGCGCCAAGAGCCCGACAAATAAATCCGGATTCTGGATTACGGGTACACCTATCCACGGCATTTTTTTCTTTTTCGCCGCTCAACCTCTCTCTCCATCATACCACCGGTACCACTTCCTAATCCATAGTTATAACCGTAGCGGTAAACATCAATACAGGTATTTGCCCCTTAGACTAATATCTCTGCAGATTCTACCGCTCTCCAGGGCAGTTAATACCTTCGCCTATCTAAGTATTGATAAGTTCTCCTTAGCAAAAGTAGGTACTAATACCCGGGTACAGCTCTCACCAACGTAACCAGTAGAAATCATCTACCCGAGTACTTAATACGGGACCACACTTGGACCGTTCTTAATCCCGGAATTTTCCAGACTTTATCCACCCTCACACATGACCACCAATCCATCTCCTAAAGCAATGAAATAAAGCCAGAGAATCTAGCCGGGAGAGCGCTCCAAATCACGGTTTTCGTAGTTCCTCGGGACGGTAGTCATTAAAAATCGGGAAAAACATAGCCCTTGCCTCTACAGAGAATTGTATGGGATCGACAGGGATAGTTTTCTGGTTTTTAATGACCCCCCCCCCGGATATCTAAGTTTTCCCCCCGGATTCTAGTGCCTCAATCTCTAATCTAGAGTCTCACAAATCCACCACTAAACCCCTCAATGCCACGCCACGAACTTGACAAAGATGTCCAATGAAAAAACTCCGATAGCAAGCGTATTACCTTCAAAACCGACCCCATTGTAGACTTCAGCCGCCGCCCGATATAGGGGCGTTTCTCCACGTCGTGAATCATTGAAAAATAGCTCTTATCTCCCCTGGACAAGCTGCTCCACGTTTCCCGAAGGCCCACCAGCCGACCAGTCTATTCTGCTCTTCCGTCCTCATGTACGGTGCCGGTAGGGGCCAACGCAGAAGAAAGCTCCTCCCGGCCCACAAATATTCTGTAGAGTGGTCTATATTAGCACTGGTATTCTGCGCGCGGTACTAAGGTTGACTTAGTACTACTGCACTAAGTTCGAGTCGCGGAATGTTTGCCGACATGTCAGCCCAGCTAACACCAACACTCCAGCTCTCTATCCAGCCCTACAGGGCGAGACACGCGATGCCTCGCCTAAACCTTAACGTAATCAGTTAATTCCGTTGCAGTGGATTTTTCCTCACAACACAACGTGGTATTCCTCCCCTGGTAGGATCTTGGTATTTCGCGGTTTCTACGACCGTACCGGTACCGGTACTGTACTCAAGTACTCGAGTACCTTAAAGTACTCGAGTGCCTTAATATACCCTTCCACTGTCGTACCGTATCGGAGCGATACCCCCGGATAAGGGCTATTTATACTTTGCCGATTCCTTCCGCATCAGTCTGTTTCACCGATACTGGTCGTTACTGTCAGAGGCTGGGCTCCGATCGAGAAATAAGCATTTTGGCAAGTCACACACAGGCTTACTCACCCATATGCAAGCCACTACAAGGGCTATCCCCCTCCCCATGCTTCTTTAAGGCCTGAGGCTGTAGGCACCAGCAAGGACACATATTACCCCACTAAGCCTCAGGTCAAGCTGAAAGATCAAAAAGCTTCGGCCAACTTTCCTCAGCTTACCCAAGTAGGGATTGGCTGTGCGGCAAAAGTAGCCAATTGGCGGAACGAAGCGATAGATCAGCGAACTATTGAGCTCAGAACAAGTCAGCATGCCTGTAACCCCGCCACAAATTACCTCAGTAAGAAAAAGCAGTGAATGACTTAGGATTCAGATTGGAAGAATATAAACAACAAAGTTCCCGGAGTTCATCCATTTGCGACGCCTTAGGACCCACACTCACCTGCCCGGAAGACCCCACCGTGAAACCCCCGGACCATCAATTATCCAAAGGACAAGCGCTCAACATCGAAACGAAATTCCCAATAGCAGGCCAAGATGGATCCCATGGGCGGTTTGAGGGATATCAACTCCCTGGCCGACAGACCAAGAAGGCCACTGAGTGCTACCTTTAGCGAGCATGAAGAAGATATGACGGATGTCGATTTTGCAGCTCGCCCGGATGCAGCCCTGTTAGAGGGTATGTGGACTTGATGAAGTCTCAAGAGTCCCGAAACTGACACTCAACCGCAGAAGGGGATTACACGTCGTCTGACGAAGATGGTGTACGAAGGGAGCGTCGAAGGACGAGGCATGCGAGAACTTCCTCCACAATATACGACAGAGCAGTATCAACCAAAATCAATCCTATCCCCATAGGAGATCAAGTGCAACCCGAAAGCAAGATTCGGCTCATCATCAGGAATTTCAAGGAAAACCCCGAGAAGCCACTCTCCCGAGCCCGGGTAGTCCTCCGCGCCTTTTCTTTAATCGCTTCCGGAACGGTTGTAGGAACTGTTGCCCACATGCTCTGGCATTATATCGACACAAAAGACGAATTACACAAGGGAAAATTGGTCTGGCCAGCCAACCTCACCGTCACGCCAACAGCTCTCATGTTGGCTATAGCAGTTTACACATTCCTGACCGACTTGGGCTTCCTCATCGGGAGTGCCTGGAAAAATGTAGGTTCTCCCTCAAATCAATCCAAGATCCTCCACCCTCATGCGAACTGATGAACAATAGTTTCGGTATTTGAAAAACAAAATCGCCGCTACCATAATTGCCCTAAATTCGTTGACCAGCTGTATCGGTTGGATTCTCTCAATCATATTTTCCCTTCGACAACGAGGCAATCCAACCCTGTAAGTTTTCAGCCTCAAACCAGCAATCGACCTCACTAAAATTTCCCCACAGACTCTGGGTTTGTTCCGTGAAAGGCTCTGCTCAGTCAACTGACGACTCGGAGGGTTCCCCCATGGATTTTGCTCTTCATTGTAGTGAACTGGTACATCCCCCCCCCAATTTCATTATATCCAACCTTCTGACCATTCTCTACAGAATTTCACATGGATCGCCGCCTGTATCGTTGCCGCTGCGCAAGGGCTTGTAGTATTCACCATCGTCTTCAGCTGTTGCGGTGGCCGTCCCAAGAAGCCAAAGTTTAAGGCACCCAAAGATGTCCGCACGGGCGGACGCTGGTCTTCATTCGCGGGCGGAACCTCCCAATGGGTGAATGAAAAGATCAAGTTATTAAAAAAGTAAAACGCGATAGCTAGAGCTGCATCAATTTCAATGTAAAATAATGTATGATTAGAAAAGGTTCTTTTCTTGGGGGGGATGGCGCAATTGGCTTTGGTAAATTTAATGGGAAAAAAGATAAGAAGAGTAAAGGGGAACAAGCAGACGTTCGTATTCCTATAGATCCTCATGTTATGCCCTGTCCCTCACGGATATTACAAAAACATAGTCCTAAGCAAGCATCCGCGATCAAAATATTCAAAGTATCCCACCACCATAGAATAGTACCTCATACACCCCATAAAACCAGCTCCTTGCTACGGGCGTTTACTCGGGCAAGGATATCATAGGACCAAGAAAAGAAAAACCCCATGTAACTCGTCTCTCATCAACCGACACCACAAATTCTAACCACGACCTGCTATTTCAAGAATATCGGGCTTCACTGCCCTCCATGTGCAGAGAAAATCCACCACTGAAAGCCTCTTACTTGCCCCCTACACTAGAGCTGATGCCCTGCGAGGGTCTGTGGCATTTTCGAAAGAATATACTTCCTCCCAGGCTCCACCGCAGCATACCACTCTTTTGCCGGACCAACCGGGAACTCTTCATATGGATTGCCTTCCATAAGCATAGCCCATGTCTCTTCGATAAAATCATTAATCGGCATGCCGAGCTGTCCCCTGTCTCTAATATCTGTTCTTCAGTTAGTTCTTCATATCGAACCCGGCGGCAAACCTAAACTAAAGGTAAACAGGGGAGGGGTGGATAGCAAACCAGGCTGAACCTCCTCATCGTGCAACTCCGTCTGTGCTGCCGGTGGAATAATCTCCAGTACGTGCACTCCGGTATCCTTTAAATGCAAACGTAGACTAATAATAAACTGATGCAGAGCAGCCTTTGAAGCACAGTAATTCGGACACCGGGGTAGTGGGACCAGGGCTAGGCCGGAGGTAGTATACACGAGAGAGGAAAGCTGCTTCTTCAGTAGAAACGGTAAGAACGCGTGCGTGAGATATATGTGCAAAGTGTAATTCGTCGCAAGCTCACTCTGCAGCAGTGACATCGAAACAGTAGACGGCTTCGAGAAATTGAACCCCCGCTGGATACCAGTATTCAGAAACACACAGTCCAAGTCAGGATGCTCTTTCGTAACTCTAAATACCAAAAGCAAAGTCAGCAGGACAAGACATCTCTCAAGTGTGTTTTAAGGTAAGAGGAGGTATACTTCTCCACCCAAGAGCTTATCTCGTCCAACCTTGTCACGTCAAAAACATAATACCGCATCATCTCCTTCCTATACCTTCCCTCATACTGCTTGACAAACTCTTCCAAGAGGTCCTTCCTCCGACCAACAAGAACCACTTTCCGTCCCTCAGTAAGGAACTTCTCGCTAAGGCCGTATCCGATCGCACTGGTTGCACCGATCACGAGAATGCTCTTATAAGCGAAGTGCATCCTGGAGTGTTTGTTGTCCGAGGCGAGAAGATTGCTGGCCTAAGGGGTGGATCCATCGTAGATTTTGTAGCCTACTCGAGTAGACTAGCAAAATGATTGCACCCTACTGTGGTTTGCGCTTGTCGAAGGTGGACGAAGAGGTCAATGTGACATCAGCGCCAGAGTTGCTCAGTGGCGGAAGAGGTTTGGCGGGATTAGATTGGATCAAGTTAAGGTGCGGCTCTTTGTGAGGCTCTTCGCTTTCCAAGGGTTGCTTGCAGATTCGTGGCTTGGCAGACATAGATCCTCACGCGAATCTATGAACTGAGCCAGCTTTAGTATCATACTTAAAGGGACGCTTGGCTCTCTGTACCCTGGTCCACATAGGATACTTACCACTGATATAAGTAAACTAGATCTTCCACAGTACTCAAAGCTATAAGTTTTTCACTCTTTCCCAAAAGCTATGAAAATTTAATGGCAAAAGATCCGGCATGCGGATGAGATTAAGGTACTGGTATAGGTGATTAAGGAGGACAGATGTTCGAGATAGCAGGTTTTTTTCTTGAGGTTCATGAGGGATCACACAAAGAAACCGAACAAAAGAAGAAGTCGATTCTCGTGGTGTTCGCGTTAGTCCCTTCTCATCCAGAAGGATATCGTTGTCGCCGTCGATCATCGATGATGTTCTTCTCTGGGTCTTCCTCATCCACGAACACTTCCCATGACAGGTCACCCCATAAACCCTACCTAATTCTAACTATAACTACCTATGTGTGCGTGTTAGCAACAACCCCTACAAACATAATCTCACCTCCAGGAATTAATATGTATGATACCGCAACCTTCCTTGAATTAGGAAACCCTTGAGTTAACTTAGGAGCTAATATCCCCTGCAGTGTTGGTATTGCCAGATGTCCCTACATTGGACTAAAGAGAAACTAGTGAAATTACCGTATTTCCTTGATTGGATTAACCTCATGGAGGCATAATGCTTTCCATGACCTAGAGTGTTAGAAAATACAACAGGTGCATGAGCTCACAACTAACATCACTCTCATAGTAGGTTTAGTGCTCGTGTTTTCGGAAAAAGGTCTCTATCATAACTTGACCCGAAACACCTTTGATGTCAGTATCGCTTGCTTGCCATTTCTAGAAAAGTGCGTAGTTTTTTATTTTGCACCGTAGAGCGATGCAGGTGAATTCGGCGCCATCGACAAGGTAGGGGGATAGCTTTTAGTATGTCACACCCCAGGGCGATAATTAATTGCAGTTGAAGCTCACCCGTATCTATATCCCCTTCTACGATGTCGCAGTTGGCTCAAGATTTAGTCCCGCAGATACAGCTCCGCAGCTGAATAGATATATCCTACTAAACTACATAACCACCAAGGAGCGATTTACGGCTCCAGAAACCCATCAACCTCACTGCCTAGAAGTCTCGAGGAAAAAAAAATGTCCATTTCACCCAAGGACCCAAAAGCCATTTTGCTAAGCCTGGCCAGCACTCCCTCCATTCTCCACATCTCCCTTAACCACTTCCCTCCACCGCTCGATCTCCTCGATCTTTCTCCCGCTAATATACTCCCTCGCCTCACCTTTCCCTACTTCCCTTAGCTGCCCACTCTCAGGCACCAAAACCCAGCACTCATCACAAACCTCGTAAGAGAGTAAAATCCTCCTGACCCTGCTCGGTGGAATATGTAGTCCTAAATGGCACATCTGCGAAGTCTCCTGTGTGAGATAGGTTGTGTGGCCGCAGTCGTTGTGGATTGCTATTAGGATACACATTTTTGCTGAAGTTGAGTGGTTGTTTTGGGGGCAGTTAGGGCCTCAATCCGCGAGGGGGAGGGAGGGTTAATATGTTCGTTTGACTGACGGGATGAGGTGAGTTTCATGGGAGGGTTGGAGAGGGAGGATGGAAAATGGAATACATGACTAGTAGGAGATTTTCAACCTGGCTATGGTGCAGGGGGTGTCTGCTCATGTGTGTCATTCGGTGCTGTATACTTCTTGAGAATTCCGGAAGGGGGTATGATTCAATGATCTTTCAAGATAAAAGGTTGTGATCACTTATATCATATATCTGTACGGGAAAGGTGACTTGACCCAGGTGAAACTGTTAGCAACTTGAAAGCGTTTAGGACTAAAATTAGGCTCAGAGGACAAATTAACCTAGAAAACAAGGTATTCAAGAACAAGTAACACAACCAAAAAATTTCCAACACTCTATTATCAAAGGAGAAAAAGCTCTTTAAAGGAAAAAAAAAAAATCTCTAGCGCTTTATCGGAGCGAATTAAGTGACCCGAGAAACAGAATCTCTCGTGAGCTCGCTCTGACGTGTTTCTTTCTGAATGTTTGTAATTTGAATGCTCTTGATAATTAATGATAATCCAAGTTGTACACTCACACCAAGATAATATCATACCTATTTCCCTCATACTAGAGACTTGTATCCGAAACTACACAGCCTATCACTCGACCCCTCCTGAAGCACTGAATTAGATATGGCTGCACTCTAAGGCTATAGTGGTACACATATGCACCGGCGGAGGATACGCAAGCCATGGAAAGTTTCCCCCCATTTGTTTTTCCTTTCTTCTTCTCCTTTCCTCGCCTTAGCATTCTCTCCTGTTCTCAACTTTCCACGAAAACGTTCTGAGCTATTGTGGCAACAAAACACCACAATATCTTTTAGTCAGATGCGTTGATCTGAACATCCTAATATCATATTCGCCATAAGGACGACAATGAAGCACAAATCAGCAAAAGTCCAACACGGCTGGCGGTGGAGGGGGTGGAGTGTGAAGTGAGGGAAGGTGGAGGAAGGTTTGGGCGGGGGAATGGTTGGCGGAATGGTCAAAGAGGAGGAATGGTTGGAGTGGGGGAAGGTGGAGGAAGGTTTGGAGTGGGAGGATGAATGGAGTGGAGGAATGGGTAAAGAGGAGGGATGGTTGGAGTGGAGAAATGGATGGGGTGGCGGAATGATTAAAGAGGAGGAATGGTAGAGGTGGGGAAATGGTTGGAATGGCTGGAGAAGCAACTCAGGATAACAAAACCTCCCCCTCCCTGCTTATATTTGATATTTCTTTTGTTCTCTTTTATAACAGATAAGCTGACAAGTGTGGTGTAATCTAGGAACTTCTAGGGACAGCCTGTTTGTGTTCACCATTGCTACCTAAACTGGTAATCGGTAGTTCACATTTAGTAGCAAAGTCTATGTGGGAACTGAGGGAATTTCAACTCATATGATGAGATGCTTAAACAACTCATAAGAACTCTTCTCTGATTGTTCCTTGTCTTATAGGAACTTCAGGATTGAGCAGAGATAACAAAGCTATTCTGATGAGTTATATGAAGTGGCTTTTACTTGCTAATTTGCAGTATAAGAGTATGATAGAAGTGTCAAGATTTTCTCATAGCATAATATATTACTTGTTGTTTCACTTATTTTTCTTTGTCCCATCAGATAGTTCACACTTTTCTGCACGAGATCCCAAGCAATAGTGAAAATAACTCGGGCATTTTCCCTTCAGCCTGCCGTAAACTCTTCCCTTCGTTTTACTATGATACAGAATAGGTTCGGGGAAAATCCAAAAACTTAGTTTCATCAGCCAGCCCTCAGTTTTTTTTCCCCATCCTGCAGCCATCTCACCGTATTTTTGCTAGACTTGGGTAGAGGAAGAGGCCTACTCATGAGCTCATAAAATACACATAATTTCGTAACGTACCTGAAGGCATACCGAAATATGGGCGCAACGAAAAGTTTTAGTGAGTGTGGGAAATGTCTTAGGGAAGAAGAAGCCAAGCAGGAAAATTCTGGCTGCCATTTTGTTGTGTCGCTCACCAAATCTTTTGTTGGACCGTATATTTCAATATGCTCAAGTACATTAGCTCTCATCCAATTCTTTAGAGAAGCAGCCAAAATGCAGAGTTTCCGCTGACGCTAGCGTTACCGAAGCGCCCGCCGTAACTATGCCTCCCCGACATGAGAAAGAATGCTCAATCTCCCGGAGCAGCTCCTTAGGGGTAACGTACAAAACCCAAACAATTTGACCCTGTGATATGCGGTCAGAAATTCCCTTCTCTAGAAAGTCAGCCAAAAAGTCAGCCCTTTCCCCTTTCTAGACAAAAAGGGACAAGTTTCTTGACCTTGCTGAGAAAGGAAAGCCCAGCAACACAGCACACGGCTCAACACTCCAAGTTTTCACGGTACATGCTGTGCGAGTGATTCCTTATGACGGCACCCCCAGTGGTCTGCCTGTACCTTCATTCACCAGAAGTTATCCTACCTCTGTTAGGTCCAATCCCTCCATGGCTAGCGTGAGAGAGAAAGAATCACTGATAAAAAAAACCACTGATAATAGCACTTAGCTGAAGCCCTGCCACCCCTGAGATGCTTGAGTTTGTAGCCTCCATGAGCCCAACTAGTTCGAGCGAGTCCAACGCCAAGCTAAGGAATTCTTGGATCCACCATATACTAGCAGCTCTATTGCTTCACCCATGCCTGGCGCCGTGCTAGGAACCTCACCTTTACGGTCCGCTGGAAATTGTGCTTGCCCTCTGGTATTCTCGGCAGTCACGAGTGACAGTCCGTGACTACTTGCGTCACCCACTTCTCCCTACGCTTATTTCTCGACCCCGCTTTCTACCTTTGTCCTTCTTCTTTCTACTTCTCCTCTCTTTAATCTCTTTCTCATCCGTTGCATAAGCAATACAAATTACTCACCCGCCTTGGTCATCGTCCCAGGCTCACTCCCTCGTGATACTACTCAACACGATCAATCACCTATTCTACATACGCCAACTTCATCCTTTCGTAGGTCAAAATCTACCATTTGACTACACCCTCTACTATCTATCCCAACCGCCAGCCCCTCCCCACCAGATCTCGCCCGCCACAGTTCTAATAGCAAGGAAAATAAAGGGACCCATGCCTTAACGGACGGTAAGGTGAGTGGTCGCTCCCGACCCCCTTTACCAATTCGGTAGTGTGGAATTTCCAAGCACCAACATGTCCCGACCCGAGGGAAGAAAGAGCCTGCCTATTAGCAGAGGGGAGAACTGTTCCTAGGTATATTTTCTGGAGAAGCTGACAACATTATTCTTATTGACGGGCATTTCCTATTATGGGTAGTGGTTGTATGTACTTATATCTAGAATCTCTATGCTATTTTCTGTTGCCCTTGTACGCCTAGGAATAAACCTCAGTGGAAGGGCGGAAGCAGGAAACCCATTTCCTCTTTAGCACGCTACTCCAATATTCGTAGCCCTTCCTCAATCCCCGAAAACACACCCACATGTCCCATGCAACCCATATTGTCCCCGAAGTGACCGAGCAAAAATTTAATGCCACAAGAATAAACTTGAAACCCTAACCCACCATCCCGCGGCTGCAAGTCTCCCGGAAAATAGAATTTCTTGTAATTGAATGACGTTTGTGAGCGCAATTGTATACCGCCAAGATTCACTTTTTTTGCCCAGACCTCGATATCATGCAATAGTGGTCTGCTCACAAACATCGCCCAATTACGAGTAGAAATCCTAGAAGCACCGACTAGGGCTGGGGTTAACCAAAGCAAAAAGAAAAACACGTTAAAGAATTGTTTATTGTCCCACCTATGCGCCGTACTCGAGGAGAAGGAGCGAGAGGTCAGGTTTTTCAATTTCTAACTCCAGCAAAATGATCGCGGCAGGGATCGAACCTGCAATCTCTTGATTCGTAGTCAAGCGCCTTGCCATTGGGCCACGCGACCAATAGGCTTCTTTGCTCATAATTTAATGTGTAAAAGCATTAATTTTCGCGCAACTCACTAAACATCTTGCATTCGAATGGGGCTGTGCTATTGTGGGTGGAATTACTGGCTGGGAAAGGAAAGCGATGTCACTCATCAGTGCACAGAGCACAAAAAGGACCTCTCTGATAATGGAATCGGTGGCGTTAGAAAGATTGTTAAAAAATTACCATACCAGTATCCAGTAACATGAGTTCTACTAAGCACCCTATTTAGTTACTTACAATAAATTTAGTCGGGTAATGTCTAACTAGATATCCAATGCTATATACTCATGGTTGAATAGCCTGGTAACAACAAACAGACGAACATCTTTCGCAATCCCGGTCGTATGGTGTGAGTATTTATACGCTTCCGTGAATAGCAGCGTACGGAAAATCTAGTGTATAATACATCCTGCCAGCAGTTCACTATGTCATAATAATAATCTCTTATCAATATAGCCCGCTGCCACAAAACGCACTACCGACAAAAGTGCAACCAAAAGCACCCTCCCGACATATCATGCCGGTACACCAGTGTCCACCCACAAAGCACATACTGTAATGAATACGGGGCGGAATAACACATAAGCAATTCTCTGGAATCGATTCTCTTTTGAGGCGACGTACCCCCTGGGATAACGCTTTTGACAAATTCACCCAACCCCCCGATCCCCGATCACTCATGCACATGGTTTGCCCTATGGTGCTTGCCCCACAGTAAGCACCGTTGGTTCTTGGCAACAAAAGAAAAGCGCCCCATAGGTTTCCATACAAAGTTCCGATTTTTAACCAGCTATGATACTAGAAGTAACCACAACAAATCCCGCCCAAACTCTGATAATATGAGGGAGACCTGTAGGGAGCTTAGGATCATGGACTTTTCAGTTTTTATTGACATCCTTGACTGCTGGTAGAGACATGAAGCTGGCCCACTTCATCGCTATTCAACATCCCCTGCAAACCAGCTGTCTTGGCGTGGATTTTGGCCTCCGCATCGGAACCAGACAGTCAGATTTTGTAGAACAATTACTGTAGCCTGAGATTCAGCTCTGTGAATCTTTGGGTTAAACTCTCTGCCAAAAAACAATTACTCATCCTTTGTTGCTACTGTAGATGTTGAAAATTGGCGTTTTCTACGGAAAACCAGGATGGAGCAAGCTGAAATAATCACGTCCCATCACTCACCCTGCTAATCAGCGGGCGAGGCCCCGAAGTATTCGTGATTTTCTGACGTTTGTGAACACGACTGGGTCCGCATATGCTCGCATATGGCCCAATAATATTAGCAGCAACAACGCATAAAATTGAAAACTCTGACCTAAATTCAAGTACCTGCGAGTTCCCTTCGCTGAGAGTTTCTCGCCAAAAAAATACCTCAAAGATACTTGAGCTCAGGTCTGAAGCACGGCCTCTTGGCTGCATATGCGGACCTAGTTGTGTTCACAAACGTCAGAAGATTCCGAGTATGCTAAAGTGGCAGCCCAATGCAGATTCAAGTAAAAACTCGAGCGACGTTAGACCCCCAGTAAGTCCACGTGCTAGATGACAGTATTATTCGTGAGTTTGGCTCACGGACTGATTCCCAAGATTCAGGTGACAAAACGGTAGAAAGATGCAAAGACCCACTGGAAAACTGAGAATGGTGATACGACAGAACGGGAAACGCAAGGAAGAGGCGGGAAAAAAGAAAAAAGAAAAAAGTTCCCCCTTGGTCGCTGCTCGCCCAACTATTACACTCCATAATATTTGGAATAAGGTTTACTTGTAGGAACTTGGATTACCGTTCTAAATTTGAACATTCGATCTGCAGTAGGAATCCATGTATGTCCAGAAGACTGTGAGAGATCGCTTTCGAGGGGGTTGGTGTTCTTTCCGCCCCGCAATTGGATGCTAACCTGCCAAGTGTAGACTCAAAACGGATCAATTCTCGGCAAATGCTCATCAACTACCTCTGCCAAGGAAGTTACTAGTATCAGTTCTCGAGTATGGTATCGGTACTGGTTAGCAAAATCTATGTACAAAAAATAACAGACCTTTAAACTCCAATATTTCCGCCAAGACTTGAAGCACCCTTGTTTTATTTCTATCAAGATGCAGAGGATCACCAACTCTATCATCTAATAGGGCCTAATTTCTACCAGAGTAGCGATCAGGTCGTTTAGAGAATCTGATTGAGGTTGAGTAATTTCCTCCTCAAACTGCTTCGGCTATAGATGACCCTCGCCACAACAATTCTGGCTATAATACAATGCCAAAGCCAGGATTTGTCAGTGGACGGGTCGCGGTCTCACACCGTTTCTTCCCCCTGTGTCACCACCAGCAACGACCCCGCCTCTAGCCATTACACGGCATAATCAAATATCACTTACAAAGCTGACAGCCGTATCATACGACGTCACCGATCCAGTTCCTCTCTCGTCCTACTCGTACTGCGCTTCCCGCACAAAGGCGACTTCGTCCTTCTTTGTCGCTCGAGGGCCAGCCGACGGACTGGACCCACAACAACCTGCAGCCACGTCCCGATAGAAGCCTATAACAAACCAACCTATCAACAATTTCATCACGAGCTTTTTCCGGAAGCGCTACCGGCCTCGTGCGATGCCCAATAGTTGCCAACGTAGTAGGGGCCTATCTTAGAAACTAGCTCTAGGAGCAAGTTACATAATACGTTCAATCACTCCTCTCTGCCATTGATACTTTTCCATTTATCTCCCATGTCATTGCATTCCAAAACCATCGAGAGACTGTGAGACAAATTCAGGCTGTAGAAAAACTAAAAAACCTCGATGTGAAATAGGCTCCCTACAATTCGTTTGCATGGGAATAGTATTAAGGGGCACTAGTAGGTACTTGTACCATATCATACGGCAGCTACTCCGTGCAATACCGCACCCTTCACCTGACGCCCCCCTCTATCAACTCATAAACTTACCTAGGCAGCAGAGTATCTATTCTTCCTTTGTTCGATTCTTGCCCCCCCCGATTCTCGTCCTATGCAACAAGCTAAAAGTAAAATTTGCTCCTAATCACTCCGAACAAACAAATTAGGTCCCTAAATAACCCTTATTGGAAATCAGCATCACTTCACATACAGCACAGCATGAAACTAGAGAATCCGCTTGAATGTGTTCAGCTCATACTGTAATAACTTAGTGACCAATTCGAGCATTTGTTCACCGGAAACTCATCACAGCTGCAAATGCATTTTTCGGTATTTTCAGTAATAATAAAAACAAACCTAAAAAATGCACAAATCAAATACCACATAAACTTTATTTCCCTTACACACATCCCGAGCTTGCTCAGTGCAACATTCCAGAGAGGGTATGATCCGATACGGGGGTTTCTACCCCACCATTACACACCTCTCATTGACCCTGCTCAAGTGAACTCAGCTATTGGGTTAGAGTGGTGGAGGCCGTTGGCTGACAAGTGTTGGTAAGCTGAATTTCCCACGTAGTAGCTCGCTTAACACCTAAGACCCAAAACGGGGGCATACCGGTCCAGGGGAGACGTTCGACAAGGAGCACAGGACTGTGCTTGTGCTCAAGTACCGGTACCGGTAGAGTAAAGACAGGGATTACTTGGCCGGTTAACTATCCCTGTCTTGTACAAGTAGGAAAACCTCTCCCGGGGTGCTTGTACTGCAGTTGGAAGCAAAGTTGGATCCATAAGCTTGCTCTAACTAGAACTAGCGGGCTATGGTTGAAAGCGGAGTTGAAATCCTTTTGCCCTTTGGGTAGGGAAAAAGGTATGATAACGCGGTGTTGCACGAGCACTGTGCTGCAGGTGTCATACTGTAAAAGCATTTTGGGATCGCGAGACCGGGAAATGGTAACATCGGCAGGGCAGAAACCTTGCCACGATAGCGTTCCCACCACTGAACTAGTGGGTTCAGACAGCTGAGATTGAGATCCTCTTGGAAGTTCTAGGATACGGTACATGTACGGTGCCGAGTGTTCGAGGAACTAACACTTAGAAAGGAAACCAAAGCCGTGCAGTACCGTAGTGCCATCTCAGCAGTGCTGTGGGAGTGCGGTGCACTCGAAGCTCGTGTCCTCCGGTTTCGTGCATGCACTGTAGGAACTGAGAGCGGGTAGTGTGTAGGCTGCTTGGTACTCGAGTAGACTAAAACACTTACAGATTAGCATTGTGTAAAAAGACATTCCAGAGCGATCGTTTATTATCACGAAAGACAGGGGGGGGTATATTTGAGATATAATAACATACCATGACGAGTAGCAAACTTGGAGCCAGGGTCTCAGATCTCAGCACGAGTGAGCTTCTATCACTATTTCGTTAGACCCTTGCTGGGCAGGGATTTAGAGCCCGTATAGAAAAGTCTACAGAAAAACAAAATCCTAAGATCCAAAGACAAAAAGACCCACCGAAGTGGTGTTAGGACCTCACTCACGTTGATATCTTTGACCTGAGTCTAAGTTTGCTCTCGGTCATGATATGTCATAGTATTTTGAACATATCATACTTAGCCAGCAGGTCAAGTTAACCACAAGAGCGTAGCACCAAAACGGGCCCCAAGTACTGATCCAATACCGGTACAGGTACCATACCTGCAATCACCTTTTACGCAGTTTCGATGGTCTGCCTACAGTACAGTACTCGAGTACAGCTCATAGACGCCCGGAGCTGCGGAAACATGGGGGCCTGGGTCACTTATTCTACGATACGGTGCCGGCACTCATGACTCGCTCATTTACAAGCCCCCATCGAAATCTTCAGCTTGATAGTCAAAGAAGTGCAATTCACCTACAACGCCACGGGCCGCGATTCGGTGGCTAAAAATAGGCTGCTCGTCGACCAGTAGGTGCAATTAAGTCCAACTAGTGGTACAAGTATCATACCTTCTATTCGAACAGACCAATGAAATAATAATGCTTACTTCTTTAGAGGCACATTATGCCACCTTTTGCAGCTCACAACTCATGGCAAAAGCACTCCAATGCTCAATTTCCAGCCAGGATTCATTCCGGCGTTCAATCTTACAATTTATACTACTCGATTAAAGATGCCGGTACCAACTTGGCTTCCGCTAAGCTTTATAGCTACCGAATCAGCCCGAACGTAAATTCCATAAAGGTACCGTAACCGAAGTCACGGCGAGGCGCGAGTGCTTGCAAATGCTTAAACACATCCCCAGTCTCAAGCTTCCCCCGCTCCGCGGGTCCAATAGCAAGCGAAAGCTTGTATGCGCCATTGTGACACAGGCTTTCCAAGAGCAATCTAATACGAACCACACTCAAAGATAAGACAAGGTTTGGGGGTTGATCAAACCAGCCCTGGTAACACGACATGGAACTACAGGGGCATTTATCTTCAATTAGAGTTATTACTAGATCATAACTTGCTCGCTTAGGAATGCCAGTGCTCCTACTGGTACTCGAGTACTCACAAGTTCTACCGGTAGCAGCATGCGAGAAGTGCTCCTAATGTCGAAGCGTTTTTAAAATTTAATGAACCGCTATTGCATACTGCCAAGATCTAACCAAAAGGGCCAAACTTTGGTGGATGCAATAGCAGTCGTCTTTAAAACCCCTTCGGCATCATCGTTTGAACCATCCAACGCCTGCACAAGACTGAAATAAAAGTGCTACACGGCTGGGCAGATTTTGTGTCCCAAGACTGCACATTAGTTGTAATAGAGTGAGGTAAGAGGGTTTTGTTATAAGAGTTCTCAAGAGAACCAAACCAACCGGAGACCGGGCACGGAACACAAGTGTCATACGGTAGTCATGGTTACTGTTGTTAATTGATTAGGTTTATCTTAGTATTTAGGCCTTGTAGAGGTTAAAAAGAATAAGCAGCTGATAGATTACCGATATAAAAGGTAGAAGCAATAGGCACTGGCAAATAAATTGGCGCAAAACTTTAGTATACAAACTTGATTACTAATTCAAACAAGGCATAATAATCACCAGGCACAAAAGTGTGGCTGTGTGCAACACATTTCCCCTCTGTCCACAAAAAATATATCACTTTAATCCATAATATTAGTCTATTAAGAACTTCAATTGCTTCAAAAAAAAAAACTTCTACATTATTCTTCTTATCATTCTCAACAATCTTCAATATTTTTTCCCCTTTTTAAGCCATTTGTTAATCCAGTGGCAGTGTATAATTGTTTGAAAACGGCTGGACTGGGAATCCTTGTGTAGGTTTTGGATGGCACGAACCATACAAAATCCCTGCCAAGCTGTCTTTGCCAATACAGCACTCAGACCAACATTCAAAATCACACAAAGCCAATGAGCAGCCGAAGCCGGCTCATGCAGAACCTTTGGGGTTGACTCTTCTCACCGGCTCTACCAAGCCTCGCTGAGGGTGCTGCCTCGCGGAGCACTCGCCCGGTCTACTACCGTAATTAACTCCCCCGCCAACCTGAGCACTCTGAATTCTCAAGTTCAGTGGCTTGCCTAGCACTAATTTAAGAGGCAAAATACCGGTAGGTGACAGATAAACGCGAACACCCTGGGATGCAACTACGGCAACGTACAGTACCCAAACGAAACTCTGGTAATAATCCCGGCGACCTCAACAACGGAAACAAAAAATAAGGTACACTTAAATCTTGTATACCACCCCTCAACATTGATGAGAACCTCCATTCTCTCAGCTGTGCTCCTTACCAGGTTGTGGGAATTGTCTGAATGTAGTAACTCCTAGTAGTGCATCTTGGTTTACCTGCAATTTCGGATTGCAAGTGCAGGAAAAAACTTTTACAGACCTTCACTTGAGATACTGTATTTGGTTGGGATGCTGGGTGTTGGCGTTTATTTACCACCCCTGAATAAACACAGTTAGAGGCTCTGCACCCCTTATTTTCTTTCCCCGGGATGCAAAAGGCAAGCACTAGTTGTCTCTTTTTCTCCCCTTTATTTCTTCTGGAGTTGTTCTCGTGATCGGATAAGGGGAATGCTCCGCGAAGCTCCTGGATTACTCGAGCGGAGGGCCTCCGAAATTTTTATTTTTTTGTTCCTTCCTCCGTGTGGCGTTCGCATTACAGAGGTTCAACTACGAGTTTTAGTATCGTTGCTAGGATAACGATTGGAAAGGCGTCGGCAAGGGCACGGTACTGGCTTGCGAGAGAGACGGGAGATCTTTGAGGCTCTTGCCGTGGCAAGGCACTTGTATGGCACCATAGTTGTATTTTTCTGATCACAGGTGTTAAAGTAATTTCTTTTTTAAAACCTGCCAAGTGCCGTGAATTGGTCGGAAGAACTTGGACGGCGGGCGGGGTTCTCGAGTTTCTGTGGTACGGGGCGCCGGTATGCGGGAATAACGATTGTGCAATTACGAGAACCCAAGTGCCTGGACCGGTATCCCTTTGTCCGTCGTGTTGTTGCCTCTAAGAGATCTGGTTAGGAAAATAAGGAGATCCGGAAAGTACCATTCTTGACTAGAAATAAATTGCCTTACATTCTCCCGATTTCTTGGGAGCTCAAATGGAATATGGGATGGTGCTTCCTGCCAAACACTGTACGAGTACACGTACAAGTGGAGGGACAAAAACTATATAACTTAGGAGACTTGGATAAGTGATCCCGAGTGATATCCATGTGGGATCCTCATCCCTAAAAGCACATGAATGCCCAGCACTGATTGGACAACAAACACACTACCCGCTACTGCTCATTGTACACAAATGCCCTATCCGTATAATGCCTCAATTAGAGTTTGTTAGTGACGGGTTCCTCCAGCGCTGTGACAAAGTTTTCACATTCTTTAGGGGATACATGAATCAACTGTCCTGTATCCTCCGGGTGCCGACATTGTACTTGCCAAAACTAAAAGTACGTATACACTGCGTTTTTTTTTCGGCCTAAAAGGCATCAAAACAAAAAAAGCTTTTGATTTTCGCAAGGTCTCGCACCCTTTCACGGAGCTTCATCAGGCTCTAAGCCGGAAAAAGGGGGCATTTCACACCAGCTATCCTTTGCCGGTAGCCTGCGTACTATACAAAGGGTCTTGTTCACGGGGACACGAGAGTATGCTCCCTGAGCCCTTAATTGGCAATAAATTACTAGAGTTTCGAAATGACACTTTGTTCCGCCGATCTCTCGGGGACAAGTGACTGACTGAGGGATAGCCACCCGCTGGTCCTATTTTGTCGGCCGGGAAGGTTTCGAGGTGTTGGCATCTGGTACGATGGATTCTACCACACCGGTATTCTCTTGGCTTACGGTATGGTCATCTTGCTTTTTTTGTTTTTGTTTGTTTGTTGTTGTGTTATTGTTGTTTTTGCTGGAGAAGGGTTACCTGTAGATCAGCCGGCTGAGGGCACGGGCATGGGACTTGTAATCTCCTGCTTCCCGAATATCCATATTAGTAAGATCGGTAGCCCCTTCCCCTTCTCACTTGATAGATGGTGGACTGTCTGCTCCCTGAGTCTCAAATTTCATAAAACTTGTAACGAAACTTAACCCATCACACAGCTGCGCTAATCTACACACAGTTTTCGCGATAGGTTCAAAAAACAATAATCAATATTGACATATCTCCTGGGCTACTGAGACATTGAAAATTTCGTGCCGCCCCTATCGATGCTTGGGTCGTAGCTGACTAAGGGGGTTCTGAACCGCAACCTAAGTGTAAGCGTGATCATGTGGCTAATATCATAGCCTAGAGTCTGCGCATCTGCGAAATTTTAGTTGTTAGCAGAGTACTGGCTGCTGGTGGCTGTCTTAAAACCCGATAGGGGTGGATGGTACGAAGTTTTCAATGTCTTGCGGTCCGAGAGATGATCCTACCGATACAAACTTGATTTATAAGCTTAAAGGCTCATCATTGCGATACACGTACGAGTACAATCGCGAAAATCCCAAATATACACCCGTTCAGATACACAGCTACTGATTGATCCGAGTTCAGTAATCCTAGCCTACAAGCCAATCAATGGGCTGTTTATTTGGACCGGGTGTACTAGTACAAGGTCCGGCAAGAAGTTATGGAACTATTACTTGAGGTTAACTAGCCAAATATATCCTTGTCGCTCCGGTTAATGGTTTCCTACCCTCGTATCTCGAATGTTCGGCGAATGTAGTTGTTGTATTTAAGGTTGATGGGATTTATGGCGGACGCGGACATGTGCTCGAGCACAATTCGGGAAGTAATAGGAAATACACATGCCAGTAAGTTGGATTAGGGGATGATATTTGGGGTAAAAGCTGGCCGTCTATTAGGCAAATCATAGAGCTTTAGGCAAACTCTGCTCGAAGGGCGGAGTAACCAGAAACTTCATATCTATACTGCAAAAAGGTTGGCATACTCGAGCATAGCTCCGGTCGTCATAAACGTGCTCGTGGTGTGGAAAAATGATCCTCTGATTTCGAGTTGAGCGATCACTACCAGGAAGAGAGTTTTTCTCGATTTTTGACACCAGAGAAATGCGACAACTAGAGACTTGCCGCATCGATCTACGATTTTAATTTCCGGAGATACGAGCTATTAGAGACCATGCATGATCTTTGGGTTTGAAGTTGGGGCATTTTGGGGGGTGGGTGCCCCAAGCAATGACCGGCAGAAGGAGTAGGCCAAGACACACATTTCGGAGGGGAGACCTTTCTTCGCACTAGTCCTAACCTGGCTAAATCGCGCATTTTTTTTTTTAGTATGGTTTCTGAGTTTTAATCATTAAAGATGAGTTTCCAGGGAAAGTGGGATACATGAGAAATCTAGAATTATAGTATCATACCCGGAAAATTGGAAGAAGGGAAAAAATAAGCAAAATGTCAAGATGTTTGATAATTAAGCAGAACAATGACCGCATGCACAGGCGGAGCCTTAAGTGGTACTCGAGTATCATACTAGGAAAATGCGGGTATCATTCGTGGCTTAAAAAAATCCCTGTTTGCCGGTCCACTCCCGGTCTGTGTAATTGTTGTCTGCATGCTATGTCTGTTTGGGTAGGTTAGTATTATATTGGTCGCTGGGTACAAAAGCCAAAGGGGTGTTTGGCACGCCGTGATTTGAGCTGTTGGCCATCTCAAATCATGATTTGGAATATTCATGGTGTCTGGCTTGGTAGCGTTTTCAAACCATGATTTCAACTCGCGGCTATCTCAAATCGCAGTGTGCCAAACACCTCCCTAGCCACCGTAAAAACAGGGATAATTGGACCTGCACTACCGGTACCAGTAGGACATCCAGAATTCTCCCTTTGGATTGGGGAGAGAATAACACAGCCAGGAAAAACCTGTCTCTGAGCCTGAGACAAATAAAAAGAAAATACCACTAACCCCACAAGTGCTAGGGGAGGCTCCTCCAACATCTTAACATCCTAGGGCAGGACAATTGGCAGCCAGCTCCTCGGGGATGTTGAGCTGACAATAACTCTTGTTCTAGTTTTCAAATACCGGTATAGTAACCATACCGGTATGTACTCCACAGGCTACACGCCAGCTCTGGACCGTCCCAAGGCCATCCTAAGACCCGCTGCTGTCATATGATTACTATAGTACCATGGTGGGGAAGAGTGATTGAAAAGCAATGCAAGGGGTGGTGTCACTATGTGCTGGTACCAGTGAATTAGAGTACTTGTACCTACCGGTATTGCCGGCGGGTCCCCGACCATCTAAGCAAGGTCTTCTGGGTTCCAAACTTTACTACAAGTTCTTGGGGTAATAGTTAGCCTTAAACTTGATTGGCCAATCACCATCTCGTTGATTCAACAGGACCTTTATTACTGGTAGAGGAGAGGGTCAAGGCCGGCGAAGGCCTCCCATAAAAGGTGCTACCGGAAAAGGAAAAAGAAAAGAAAAAAGGTCTGGGTCCGAGTACGGCGCTGTGAACATGCGGCTTCCAACCGAAGCTTACGATGATATGCATGGCGTTGACAGAATATTTTGAGATTTAGGGCGGCGATCTGGGACTGAATAAATACTCTAGGTCAACGCCCTCCACCTCCCATCCACCTCCCTTCTTCCCACCACCAGTCGTTTAACTTACCTGTCTGTCTCTTCCCTACTTTCATACAGGTTCGACTTCCGGCCATGAAAACCTCAATTTCAGCTGGCCTCCTGCTACTCAATGCAGTGGCCAATGCCGCGTGTCCCTATATGGACGGGGGCGCCGCTTTGCGTAAACGTGGTGGTGGTGACGGTGGTGGTTCCTCTGGGCTGCCCGGTGATGACGGCTACCTGGACAAATTCTACGTTGATGATGGGAATGGTGATTACACTACTACGGATTTTGGTACTCCGGTGGATGATACACATTCTCTGAAGGCTGGGGAGAGGGGCCCAACGCTCTTGGAAGACTTTGTTCTCAGGACCAAGATCACTAGATTCGATCATGAGAGGGTTCCGGAACGTGCAGGTAGGTTTACGTCATTTGTTTTAATACGTTTGTATGCTAATGTGTTTGATAGTTCATGCCCGTGGTGCCGCTGCCCATGGATACTTCGAGAGTTATGGTGACTACACAAACATTACTAGTGCTTCATTCCTTGGGCAGCGTGGGAAGAGAACTCCAACATTCGTTCGATTCTCGACTGTTGCAGGATCGAGAGGTAGTGCGGATACCGTTCGAGATGTTCACGGGTTCGCATTGAGGTTTTACACTGGTGAGGGAAACTACGATATCGTTGGAAATAATATTCCGGTTTTCTTCATTCAGGATGCCATTCAATTCCCTGATCTCATCCACTCGGTTAAGGTATGATTGCGTGGGAGTGGTTGGCCTTTTATGATGATTAGTGTTAACATTACCATAGCCCCGCCCTGATAACGAGATTCCCCAAGCTGCCACCGCCCACGATAGTGCATGGGATTTTTTCGGTCAAAACCCGTCGACTATGCATACCCTTCTTTGGGCTCTTTCTGGTCACGGTATCCCTCGCTCTTTCCGTCATATGGATGGGTTCGGAGTGCATACCTTCCGTTGGGTCAACGATGCTGGCAAGTCTAAGTTGGTCAAGTATCATTTCAAGACGAAACAAGGTCTTGCGTCCCTTGTTTGGTCCGAGGCCTTGGCCCTCAATGGTCAGAACTCCGACTTCCACCGCCAGGATCTTTTCGATGCTATCGAGTCAAAGAACTATCCGGAATGGGAGATTGGTGTGCAAATTATGGACGAGTCTGATGCCCTCAGATTTGGCTTCGATCTTATCGACCCGACGAAGATTGTTCCCGTCGAGCTGGTGCCTATCACGCCTATCGGAAAACTAGTCTTGAATAGGAATCCAAAGAATTTCTTTGCCGAGACCGAGCAGGCTATGGTGAGTTATGACATAATGTGATCTACTGGCAACTGCCGGGTTGTCTGCCGATATAGCCCTAACCCTAGCTTATAGTTTAACCCCGGTCATGTTGTCCGTGGCATTGACTTTTCTGACGATCCTCTCCTGCAAGGACGCCTATTCTCGTATGTCGATACTCAAATCAACCGTCATGGTGGACCAAACTTTGAGCAACTCCCAATTGTAAGCATCAACATAATCAACAGCCCTATCTGCCTTTCACACATTCCCCAATAGAGTGGCTAACCTCGAAATATCAGAACCAACCCCATAACGAAGTGCACAACAACAACCGCGATGGTGCCGGCCAGAATATGATCCATCTCAACACCGCCCCCTACACACCCAACACTCTGAACGGAGGCTTCCCCAAGCCTGCAACCCAGAACGCCGGGCGCGGCCACTTTACCGCTCCGGCACGAAAGATCGTCGACGCAAACTACGTGCGCAACATCTCGCCCACCTTCCTCGACTACTGGTCTCAACCCCGGCTCTTCTTCAATTCCCTAGTCCCGGCAGAGCAACAGATGGTGATCAATGCAGCACGTTTCGAGCTATCGAAGGTCTCCTCACAAGCTGTGCAGAAGGCTGCGATCGCACAGTTCAACAAGATCTCCAACGACTTCGCCAAGCGCGTCGCCATGGCCCTGGGTATGCCTGCGCCGGCGCCGGATTCCGGTTACTATCATAACAATAAGACTTCCGGAGTGTCGACTTTTGGCAACCCGCTCCCCTCAATTAAGACTTTGCATATCGGAATCTTGACTACGACGACTTCGTCTGTGTCGCTTGCTCAGGCTGCTACCCTTGCAACGGCTTTTAAAGGTAAAGGTGCTGTACCGAAGATCGTCGCGGAGTATATCACCTCTGGCGTGGACATGACATACTCGGCTACTGATGCGGTCGCCTTTGATGGAGTGATTGTCGTAGACGGCACATCCTCGCTGTTCTCCATGACCAGCGCGTCGTCAATGTACCCGCCCCAGCGGCCAGCAAGTATCGTCCGAGACGCCTTCCTTTACGGGAAACCTATCGCCGCCATCGGGACTGGAAAGGCCGCTTTCGACGTGTCGAGCATTGCTTGCGCTCAGGATGGTGTGTACTGTATTGACAGCGGTGGTCTCGGTGGGTTGCCTGATACTTTTGAAGGTGGCTTGAAGACTTTCAAGTTCTTGGGGAGGTATGCGGTTGATTCTTGAAATTGAAGTTTTGTAGCATATCTATTTTATCCCCCTTGTTTTGAGGGGTTCTTTTTCTTTTTCAAACTCTTCTATTGAAGTTCTGGTTTCTTTTTAACTTTTTTTTTGTGGGCTTGCTGCGGGGGGTTCGGGGGGTAACGGTATCTTCTCCTTTCGGATAATTAAATAAAATTGGGTCAAGGGTGGGTTGTGTGTGGTTGCGCTTCTGTTATGGTTGTTTGATCTAGCCATATAATATCCTTGTAGGTGCTATAATTGCCGGGATTGAGATCGCCGGAGGGCATGTCGTTTGGAACGCCGGGGGGTTAGGTACACAGTTCAGGCCGGGGAACAAGCGGAGTTTTATCAAGGTTCAGTTCGTGATAACATGAGATTTGGCTAAAAAAAGTTAGACAATGAATTACGCATTTTGAGACCTGCTGCCGACACGATTTTACTCCAATTTAATTTTATGAATGGATAAACTAAAGAGCCTCCCTTTTGATTGTCATGAATATGGTCCAACTATATCAAACTAAAGCTCACTCACAATTGACTTACCCGGTATCAACAAGCAAGCAAGCAAGCAAGCAATAGGATATCCAAATCCCCTTTTTCTTCTTCCAGAGATAGTTCTAGAAATCGCTGTCCCCATCTCATTTTCCCATGAGCAAACCCCTTTTCCGCGCTCTACCATAAAACTGGAATAATAATTGAATACTGTAACCTCTAGGACGTTGCAGTTGCCTCTCCTGGTACTGGTAAAGTTTGTTGTGTTTTTTTTATATTTTTTTATTTCTCACTATTTATACAGCTGAGGACTTGGAGATAATTTTTTTCCTTTTGTACTTTTTCTCTGCCCTCTTAAAATCTAAAGGAGGGGGGGGGGATTCTGGGCTCCCTGGTGCTCTTATTCTGAATTATTATTCAGGTATTCTACTGATAACATTGTAGTTTTCGGAGGAGGGAGGGAGGGAGTCTGAGATTGAGAATATAGGTTGGATGGATGGATCCCGGGAAGAGTTACATACCGGGGGAAAGGTATTCATGGTGCTTATTTACGCAAGGAGTTTTTTAAATTATGGGAGGGTGTTGGCTTGAGTTCTTGTACTGTACGGTATCGCAATATGGGCATGGGAGTTATCATCTGCTTCTGTTGCGTTGTTTTCTATTTGATAGTGGTGAGCAGTGTTTAGATACCGGAGCGCACGAGTAAAGTATCTATCTGCACCATATAGCGTATGCATTCCCTAAATAATTATAATCACCCCCCCACATAGCCCCCATCGGCCAGTCTACCCGCCCTATTCTTTCTCGCTACTTTGCTAGCCCACAGTCACCAGAAACACGATGCATCACTCGATATTCTTATCCGCCCTGTTAGAACAGCGCTAGAACCAACAGGCTGCTCGAAGGTGTACATCCCTCAGCTATTTAAAAACATATATCTAGAATGGCCCTATAGTGCATCTCGCTAGCATAGCGATCCGGTAGGAAGCTATCAGAGTCAGAAATACGTAGTATCTATGGACTGAGCGTGAACAGTGCGCTCAGGATCGGTATACTCGGAGTGAAAAAAAAAGGTTCTGAGCCACGAGATGTGGTCCATAATTGGCGCGTCAGTCAGCAGTATCTATTCATCGCACGGGAGGGGGACACTGGAGGGATATGGCAATCGGTGATTTGGTGTCTCAGGGAAGTTGAACGGATTGTGGTAAGGTAAGGAGGATGTCGAGTTTATACTCTGGATGAATGAGGAGAATGGGGGAGAGAAGGTTTAGCTTAAGATTTGCTATAGGATGGCGTTATTTCGTATCGTGGGATGTCGGGGGCTACTGTATCATACATGTAAAAAGAGGATTTGGTGTGGTAATTATTATGGTACAATAGTAGAACTAGCTAGGTTTAAAGAGGTGCGATTAAGTGGAGAGTGGGAAAACAAAACAAGACAAAATCATGAAGAAACCAACCATCACACTGACCTAGAGCAGAGAATGAAAAGGGTGGGAAAAATAATAATGAGAATGCTAAAGGGAAAAAGAAGAAAAGAAAAACTCCCTAAAGGATACGAAACCCCTAGCACTGGGACCCTTATTCCCCCCTAAGCGCCTCCCTCTCGACAATTGTCCTATTGTCCTGAATGTACTTCTCGCAAACACGAGCTAGCCGGTCTGCATTATAGGTCCTAGAACATTTTAATATAGACTTAACCGTTTCAGGGCGAATCCAGTGAGCGTCCGATAAGTAATTCTCCATAGAACGCTTGAAGCTCAGCAGGAACCACTTCTCCGACTTCTCTAGCTGGTCGAGTAAGTTTTCAAGCTGCCCTGTGACGTCGTCCTCATGTCGGGGCTTTATGAACTTGTTCGTGTAAATGTAATCGAGTAGGACCTTGATGGTTTTCGGGTCATCCTCCAGCTTGATTTCGGCGGTGGATGATTCCACGAATACCGATGTGAACATGCCTTTCCAGTAGTCGGATACGGAAGCAAGAACAATTTTGTGTGCCATGAAAGTCTGGGGAATCTGGAAAAGCATCGCGGGTTTGTGGGCAGTTATTGTAATGTCGAAGAGGAGCTCACGTTCGCGGAGTTTAAGGAGGCCTTCGAGGATTGGAGACTGCGTTGTAGGGGGCTCGGGGGCTGGCGGTATAGGGGGTATTATTGCGGACACGTTTGCACGGAGAAGGAGCGGGTGGAAGCGGCCTAGAAAGGAGCGGACACGCTTGATTTCGCCAGAGTCGTAGTTGCTATTTAGGCAAAGATTCCTAGAGCACGACCAGGAGTTTCGGAAGATTTCTCGTGTCATCTTCCCTAGGTCTTCGTTCTCGACATTGAGCCAAATTAACGCACTTTCTTGAATATTGCAGATGTGTATATTTTGCTCTAGGTGTTCATAGGCCCTCTTAATTTCGGAGATACGTATTTGGAGCTCATTTTGTGTTATTTCCTCACGATGTGATGCAAGGAATTCGAGATGCCCTATTACTGTGGTTGGTGTAACCATTAGCTTCTTCGATGTTATCTTGTTAAAGGCTAGCGAGCCCATTTGCCTCCGAAGCACTGGCTTTACGGCCCATGAGATTCCCTCAAATCTTGGGTCCACGGCTTCTGAAATTGCTACGAGCTTGTTCCGTTGCCGGAATTTCTCTCTTTGCTGATTCTTTAATCGTGACTGGTCCCAAGATGCGGTAGTCTCTTGAATTGGCGCGAATCGTATTTCCAGGAGAGACGCCCATTCAGACCAGGAGTGCATCTCGTGGTAGTCGTAACATAAATGGTCCAATACAGTACACGCGTCAGATTCGATTTGATTGTCCGGAATTGTTTGGCTGTTTCGGCGCTCTATTGATCGAGCACACTTGATATATGTTGGTCCCGAAACATCCTTGATCAACAAGTCTCTCCAAACATGCGACATGGCTAACTCTGGGTGTAAGAATTTTGATTTCTTTTGGTCTCGGAACGCCGCTTGAAATAAAGGCACTGAAGAGTCATAGAGGGTACTAGGCCGGCAGAAACGGAGATCTCCGTCCACAGCCAGGTCGCAGGATTTGAATATGTCTGGGTTCTCCCTATAAACCATCTCGATACACCTTTGGTACTCCCTGATATTCTCCGCGGGTAGGTACCCGCGAGACAGGCCAACCTCGTTGTTTAGGAAATCTGAGTAGGAGAGCTGCCGAACACCTAGTTTCCTTAATTCCTCTCTATGTCTAAATGCTAGGTCTGGTCTTAAGAAGGTGGTTTGGTCTATCATTGTTGTTAAGCTTAGGGTCGTATGGGGTGCCAACTTCAGCTTTGCTGCGGACTGGAAAGATGACGACGAGACAACAGGCCATATTGGAAGCTGCTTCAGCGTGTTCACTACCGGTAGTGTGTAGTTTTGGTCTAAGAGATCTGATATGTGAGGGAGGACAAGCTCGCTTAGGGCCTAATACATGTTAGATAAATGAGGTTGGGTGATGAATCTTATAGATAACTACCTTAATGCCTTCCATGGGCACGCTTGAGAAGACTTGACTTAATGAATGGATTGTGGGTACGGTGGAAGGTAAGGCGCTGATAGCCTTGACAAGACGACGGGCACCCGATGGCCACTCTACTGACTCGGCGAACGTATCTATTGTAGGAAATGTGGATTTGTTTACTAATATCAGCCCATTTAGGGCTTGGAAAAGTGTTGCTTTG
>Ga0307507_10002690_pt1 | contig 36537 bp, 36 predicted proteins | sample 7_EM_MG_FD_207223 | JGI IMG/M metagenome (GOLD analysis project Ga0307507, IMG submission 207223) | Populus trichocarpa ectomycorrhiza microbial communities from riparian zone in the Pacific Northwest, United States - 7_EM | ecosystem: Host-associated > Plants > Roots > Unclassified | place...
CGCGGTATAGCTTATTGAAGATGAGCCATCGGATCTCATTAACTGGTATTCGTAATTTTGTTAACATGCCCTACTAAGCCCATTTGCAGTTTAGACTGTAATTTCTGTTGAGATCTCCGATGGTGGATTTAACGAGAGTTTACGGTAATCGTTTTTCAACCCCGGGGCTGAATGCCTCTATTAAATATCTGATCCCGTTTCTCCGTGGCCTCTAGCAGCCACCGGGTGCCGGTAAAGGTTGCCAATCCCGAGGAGCTCCGGAGAATTTACTTGAACGGGTGACTTTTAACGTTAGGTGAAAAGGCCCTCTCGACCATGCTTCCGCCAATACAAACGCAGGGACGGTGATTCACTTTGCTTACATAATTATATCCACATAAGCCCAGAAAACGAGCATACTGGTACGATACAAGCATCCATAAAATTAAGCTATGTTGGGGAGAGAGAAACTTGGAGCCTTTATTTCTTTCTGCGTCACCGGAGGTGTCCTATATACACAAACTTGTCTTCACAAAAACTTCTTTTTCTTGACAATATCTTCCAGTCTCTAGAAACTCCCTCAGCTCATGACAACCCCTCCAAACTTCTCCTAAAACGGTTTCCTTGAAACTCATGTCTGGTTTCTCCCTATAACGCTATTTTCCTTGTATCTAGTGATCCCTAACAGTCTTGATACCTTTGCTCTCACGCTTCTGGATCATCATCATCATACTCGAGTAGTGTGACACTAATTAGTTCCAAGCCTTGCAAACCTTAATCACTGCAGTACCCCCAGCACTCCCCCAGTCCTAATTCCTAAAACCTTCCAAATGTTCCTGCACCTAACTTCTGAACCATACACACCCTTGCTCTCGTCCATACCCTGACTCCCCTAACATCAAGCAATCTCTATACAAACTAATTCACATCGGACATTCCTCAGCCTGATTACACTCTTGGTAACACATATATTTTCAACACACATATGGGTAATTCCAAATTCCACTCTCTTCATGATTACGCTCCTGCCCGAAAAGTTCCCGCCGACCTAAAAGTGTCACCGCTGGCCTATACTAATCACGAGAGTGTCACTACTAAACCTCACTCAATTACTAAACAATGACACACCCCTATACTATTACAGTAAAGCTTTGAAGGGAATGGTGAAATTGCTTGGCTGTCAGATCTTGGCCTGACCTCTTATCAAATGGTGTTATTACTTGGTATGTGAGGAAAGCATTCTCCGGGGGCCGGTACATCTATTTCCCCCAACCGCCGCTGCAGTGTTCTTGGATCGGCCGGAAGTCCTTTGACAAGTGTACCGCTCTTATTAAAAATTAGAAAATATGGGACTGCTGCCGCTAGTAGAAAGGGGCGTCTTTTGAGTACTTCTATCAAAAATATTATTGTATCAATTTTTGAGTGATTTCTGGTACCCAGCACTATAATCACGGTATAGAGGTAGGTACAGTACCCCTCAAGAAGTTCCTAAACATTTAAGTCCGGATTTAGTGTGAGTGTCCGGATGTGCACAGACAGTCTGCCAGACCAACTATTGATCCGTGTATTCAGGTACTTTTTGAGGGGTATTACTTGCGTGCTCTTTTTTGACGTTACGTTTCCCTATTAGTCTAGTCTTGGCCACCCCTCCAGCCCGACAGTTCGAAAACAAGGCGGGGGATGCCATGCTTTATCCCGAGTCAAAGCCACCCTCCTCAAATCATCTGCACAACTCCATCCTGTACCGTAAAATGGCACTTTTTGGGTACGAGCAGTGGCAAAAATATTTCCCAATTCGGGGTCGAAATGCTCGGCTTGGCACTCTTCTTGTCATAGCCGCTACGGTACTGTACAAGCCCGTAAAAATGGCACACGGATGCCGTTCTTGGGTCGGAGACACGAGTACGAGGCCCGCGGGTTCTTTGTCCTGATGGAGCTCGGGAAACCGAGGTGGTGGAGGGGTACTTTAGTTTTGATTTGAGTATTTACGGAAACGGTTGGAGTGGCTTTGTTTAGACTTTATTTTATCTTATTTTTTGATTCGCATGCGAGTGATGAAGGATGGAGGGTGGAGGGTGGTAGGATATAAACCTCTCATTCTGCTCCATTCAGCGGACTACTACTTCCACTGCAAACGGTGATTCTACATACATACATACATACATACATACATACATCTCAAAGTAACTCACAAACTCTAGCAATGGCAAATATCACTTCACTAAAGCCCCTTCTCTCCCACTCTTCCACCTTCACGATCCCGGGGGGAGCATTTGTGGAGAACTACAATAACTGGACGAACTACGCCCTGACCACCCCCAAAGCTGTCATCAAGACCACCAGCGAATCTGACATCCAGACCGTTGTCAAATTCGCCTCTGAGCACAACCTTCGCGTCTCTGTGAGGGGTGGTGGGCATAGTACGTTTAATTCGTGTGATGGGATAATTCTCGACTTGGCGGGGTGGGATGAAGTTGTTTATGATGATGGTGATGACACGATTCGGTTTCGGCCTGGGGCGTTGATTGGGAAGGTGGTGGAGGTTGCGGGGGGGAGGGGGAGGTGTATCAGTATGTTATTCCATCCCATTTATCTAGAGGGCACGAGATGGTAACGAGGAGCAGTGAGTGGAGCATGCAGCACCGTCGGGATGACCTCCCTCTGCCTTGGCGGCGGCCTCGGCCCCCTAACACCAAAGCTCGGGATGGCAATAGACTCACTCCTCTCAGCTCGTCTCATAACTGCATCGGGCGAACTCCTAACCGTAAGCCCCGAATCCAACCCTGAAGTCTTCCATATCCTTGCCGGCGCCGGACAAACCCTCGGCGTTGTCACGGAAATACAGATGAAAACATACCCGCTCAACGAAACACTAAACACCGTGGACGAAACGGTATTCTCTGCATCCGTGACATTTCCAGCATCCCGGGCCGCAGAGATTGGTGACTTGTTGAGCTCTACGAAATGGGATGAGAATACTGCGGTGTACCTCATGCTTCTATCTCCGCCGAAGGGGGGTGGACCCCTGTTCGTTTTCTCTGTGAATTATTATGGCAGCGATGAGGATGCGAAGAGGGCATTGAAGGGGTTATACGACTTGAAGCCTATCGCAGAGACGGCCTCAAGAGTACCATACGTGCAGAGGGACCAAGATGAAGCTGTCGGCGAACGCGGGGGGTTTAAGCGCATGGCTGCAGTGGGGCTTAAGCGGGTAAATGCTGAAGGACTGAAGGGGATGGTGGAGGCGCTTGAGAATCTGCTTGCGGTGGGGGATGATTTGGGAAAGTCTTGTGTGTTGCTTGAGTTTTTGGGGCAAGGTGCTACAAGGAAGAGTTCTGTGGGTGTGTATCCGCATAGGGATATTGATATCTGGTGGTTAGTAGTCTCTTTGTCCTTCATGCGTTTGGAGTGGTTGTTGACTATGTATGACGGTGGCACAGTATCCCAATAGCATGGTACAATCGTCCAGAGAATCATGAGAGCGCGGAAAAGTTTGGTAGAGACGTGCGCAAGGCGGTGAAAGCAGGGGACGTGTGTGAGGATATGGTGGTATACGCCGCGTGCCGAGCTGGAGATGAAAAACCAGAAGAGCTCTGGGGGAACAAGGAGACGGCGGACAGGATTGCAGAGATGAAAGCCAAGTTGGACGCGAAGGGGGTCTTCCTTAAGTTTTAGCTTAGCAGGAGGGGTTTAGTTCTTAGTAGCAAATTATAACGTTATCACGAGCTGAGTATCTGCGAATAACATTAAATCTTCGGTAGTGGCATTGATCCAGGGTTAGGGTTTCTATTCCATCATCAGCCCACCCCCACCATTCTTTGTTCTTTTCTTCCTCCTTACTTCCCTCTCCATTACGCCAAACAATGCGCCAAACCCTCACCCTCTTCCTCCGCCGCCTCCCAGTCCACATAACCCTCTATAGCCGTGCAACGTGCAGCCTCTGCGACACGGCACGCACCGAGCTCTCTCGAGCATGGGAAAAGAGGCCGTTCGAGTACGCCGAAGTAGACGTGATGAAGGACAACGACAAATGGCGTGTTTATGTACCCAACCCTCATTCCTAGCTGGTTATAGCCGTTGTCAAGCTGATTGGAGAGAATAGGAATTCGACGTCCCGGTAATCCACATTGCCCGCACAATAGGGGAGAAGGGCGTCGAAGAGGGCAAGAATATACGGAGGTTGATGCACAGGTTTAAGGCTGCGGAGGTGGTGGGGGTTATGGAGCAGGTGTTGAGTAAGGAGGAGGAAGTTGGGAGGGAGGAAGGAGGTTGAAGGTGGGCGATCCCTGTAGATAGTGGTATCAGCTCAATTTCCCCTGCCAAGCCTGGAATTGAGAAATCAGCCGGTAGAAAATACGAGGAATAGGAGGGCGCGCCGAATGACCCGGTGCTGAATTCGTCCAGGTAAAAACTAATCATTTCTAGACCATAATAACAACTCAACACTGCTTTCCCTCTTCCTCCCCTATCCCACCAGCACGTTTAATGGCCCTCCAAACATTAATCCCTCTCCCCAGCCCCCTCGTCTCAACACTCCTCCTCCACCTCTTCTGCATCCTCTCCCTCTCCCTCCCATCATTCCCTCTCCGCAGCGCGCTCTTCATCCCGCCAATCATACTCCTCGTGATCGTGACACATGCTTCCCCGGCTGACCCTACCAACCCTCAACTAACCTACGCCATCGGCTCCCTCTGGCCACTCTACCTCTCCACCCTCTCCCAACACTTATTCCTCCCCGCACCCCCCGAAACACTCCTCCACCTACGTAGCGACAAGCCGGGCGAAGCCGCAACGTGGGGATTCTCCTTCCGGAAGGTCCTCTGGAGTGCAAAGCTACTTCTCGACCAGCGCGGCATCGGGTGGAATTTTCGCGTGAAAGGGGTTGTGCCCGTTACCAATAGGAAAGTTGGCAGGTGGGAGTTTGTGTTTGGGAGAGTGGTGTGGGGTGTGTTATTGGCTGTGGGGTACGACCTTTGTCATGAGTTTGTGGTCAAAGGGTATAAGATCCCCGATACAGAAGGGGGTGGATATTCAAGCACTAGGGATAGTAGCTTTGGTAGAAAGTTTGCAATCGCCCTGGTAAATTTCGCAGGTATTGAACTCAATCATGTCTTCTGTTCTGCGGGAGTTGTCGCGGCGGGATTATATGAACCAGAGGTGCCCCCCAACTCACTCTCAGTATCGAGAGAACCCACTAACGACCTCTCGAGCACAGGATTGGCCTCCCCTCTTTGGCTCCCTAACAGACATAACCTCAATCCGTAACTTCTGGGGCAAATTCTGGCACCAGACCGTTCGCCGAACACTGACCCTAACCTCAACCTCCATCCTAACACGCCTCCACCTTCCACCCTCCTACGCACTAACCCTCGCCCTCTCATTCCTAATAAGTGGCCTCTTCCACGCCCTACCACTCCACGTCATGCCGCCGTTCTCATGGTCTTCCGTGCCCCGCGGCATCCTCGCGTTCTACTTCTTACAACCCGTCGGGATACTACTCGAGACACTCGTGTCGTCGGTGCACACGGGCAAGAGCACTATGTGGACTAGGATGGTGGGACGTATTTGGGTTGCGGTATGGCTGAACTACACACTTCCCTGGTTTTGGGACGATATGTTTGCTGTGGGGATGATGGATGGGAATAGCATGCCTGTGTCGATTGCCGGGGTTGTGCGACGGTGGTACAGTGGGTGAAGTTGGGGTGCAGCGCTTAAATTAGCTACGGTGGAGCATGGCAGATGGTGAGAATAGAATTTCACATGATCCTTCGTATCATATTTGACATGTTCTCGAGTGAGACACTATGATGGTGGTTTAAGTTACCCAAAGCAGCCTCGTGTACAGATTCGGTATTTCTTCTAGTTTCCCTATGGGGTAATGAGAAACATGCGCAGTGAGGACAAGGAAGGCGAGCGCGGCGAGTGAGAGGGGGTGACCTTGGAGTCCTTAGAACTGCCCTCCTGATGCTAGGATTTAAGGCTAGAAGTTATGTACGGCGTCAGGATGAGCACGGAACCGGCATGATTCAAAAGATTGTTTTATATTAAAGGACAGAATGATCGATGTGGAAAAAAGGGATAAAGCAACATTGGTCATGCCAAGTGCCCTGAGGGGGAGCTCAAGAGACAGAACATGATAACAAACAGGACAATGACAGAGGCGGGTATCGAGGCAGCGATAAAAAACAAGAAAATGATAGAAAAGCTAGTTATCAAGGCACACAGAGTAGGTATAGCAAGTGAAATCGGAGACGAATCAGGCAAAGTGGAAGAAGTGAATCAAAGAACCATCTACGCAGAAGGCTTAAGCCCACGAGTGCCAGGCTTAACCACGTTCACAAGCCTATACCTCCCATCGAAATCTTTTGCCCCTTCCCCCCCTCCCAAAATGACCTCTCCCACCCCAACGGCCGCTCTCTCCTTCTCCAAATCGGCCCTCTCAACAATTCCTTCCTCAACAGCCCACTTTATAAACTCGTCGTCAATTTTCCACCCCTTCTCAGCGCCTTCCGCCTTGTCTCCTCCAGCGTCCATCTCCAAGTGCCCTCCAATATGTTCCATCTTCTCCCCGAACTCATCCCTAGTCCACTCCCTCCCGCAGTGCCCACACTTTTCCCAGGCTGGAGGCTTTCGCCTCTGCCCCTTACACCTCTCCACCATATCTGACAGCCCCTCGGGCGTCGTGACAGTAGAGCTATGCATGCGCTTGACATGCAGCGTAAAAAGGTCCTTTCTATTAAAGGTGTTCTTTTCTCTCGCCCCTGATGGTGAGGGTGGAGGATCAGTCTGTGGAGAGCATGGGGCTTGGTCGCAGCGCCAGTAGTTGAAGAGAAGGTGCTGGCTGTAAACATGGCGTTTCCATTCGTTTTTGCTTGAGAAGGTTTGTGGGCAATTTGCGAAGGAAAATATACAGTGGTAAGGGCGGTGATGACCCGATATGTGATTTCTTTATACTATGGAGTTAGCGACTGCGTTAGATATACAAAAAGAGAGGGGGGAGCCACCGTAGGTCAGAAATAGTCTTAAATACCGCGGTGGGGTGGTCAATGCAAGATAGTTCTCGCTTCGCAGTCTTCACCGTAATCTTCTTCTTGCGCGCGCTGTTGGGCTTCTTTTTAGTTTGGTCCATCCCTTCGTTCGTTTCCGAGATATCTTTCGTGTCCGTGACATCCTCCGATCCAGCGGCTACAGTTGTGGTAACCTTTATTTCCTCGTCAGCCTCTGCCCCTTCTACCGCTGGCACAGTCTCCAGCTCTTCACCACCCTCTGGCTGCTGATCAATAGTTTTCGCTCTCTTCCTTCCATTCCTGCTCCCACTCCTCCCCTTCGCTTCTCCTCCACCCCCACCGCCCCCTCGCTTCCCAACACTCCTCTCCGCCTTGCTCACAGTCTTCATATTTTTATCATCTTCCATATTTACTAGGCACTTTCCTACAGGGAAGAAATAGACAATAGACATGGCACTCCTCAGTAACCCCCCAGACCCTTCTTAAATACCAGATACCCCGCCGCCAAGAAAACCCTTTTTGCTTTTCCAGGCTGTGTATTTGCGCAAGAGGCAGCCTTGTGCGACGGCAGAGAACGAACAGGGCGACCCTTGACAGCCTTGCGCAGTGCACCGCGCTATGTGGGCTCAAGACAGGAACAACCAATTGGACTTGATGATTTGGTTCGGTGGCAATCGGGTCTCGATTGGCTCCAGGCACGATTTTGCGGCAGGCATGATGTCGTGTCGGTAGATATGCTACGGTACTCACACCGCGCAGTTTCATGCCCAAATAGGTCTTCATAAAGGCCGAGTATCTCATCGAGAAGGAAGGTATGAATGGTAGAGGGGGCGAAAGAGCGGCATAGCGAGTGATTAACGGTGCGGGTTGGTCAGAATGAGGCCGGGGAGCAGTTGGTTGGTATCAGATGAAACTGCAATTCTCGCCATAGAAGTATTGTTGATATAAAGGGAGGGAAGGAAAAATGAGAAGGGAGAGCTTGTCGAAGCTATTGGTGAATGCCCCTTCTTATAGACTACAAGCAGTAGAGACTTGTATACTCTTTCCCCATCAACACTTCCACTCCCATTATCGCTAGGTAATCCTCTACTCGTAATTTTCTGACGTTTGTAAAGACGACTAGGTCCGCATATGCTACCAAGACAACACTCCCAGGACCTAGGAAAACATAAAATACTAGTACTGGTACCTGTTTATGAAAGAGAAGGACTCCAGGATATTTTTAAGGGCTCTGACCGAGTGGATTGGTTGGATTTAGCCCCCAAAACTAAGGAATATTACCTCTGAATTCCTGGATGGTTCCCTGGTTTTTTGAATTTTTTAGGGGTATATTTCCCATTGTCACAGGCAAGGAATTCATTGAGCATTTTGGCAAGGGAGCTTGTCAGTGATGCATATTTCAGTCACATTTTTCTTTCTCATGGCTTGCTACTACTGATTCTATTGCCTATCTACTAAATGTAGGCGTATGCGGACCCGGTCGTTTTAACAAACGTCAGAAAATTACGAGCGCCTGTGGTCCGCCTACCACCAACTTTGCACATTGATGGACACTCTTGGATGCTAGATCATGGGCATTATGTTATTGGACCATATGTTGTCAGGATGCAAGTTAACTTATGAGTATAGTAGCGGCAGGCATTGTGCCGCACTCCTGGCGATTAATGTGTTGGCGTCGCGAGTATCATCAACCACGATCCGAAACTACCATCTCTCGCTGCAAGGACAGCAAAGGGATGGGTGACGAATGGGAACTAGCGGAGGTATCAATGGGATATGGACTAGTCTCAAGATACAGACGACAATGCTATTTTTAGGTGTGGGTATAATCTCACATTGTGTACTAATGAAGTCTGCAAAAAAAAAACAGAATGAATTTCACAGCACGAAGACCTCTAGATGCACCAGAGACAGGGGAGATAACTGAAAGGTATCATCGGATGGATAGTGTATAGAGACCAATGTTTATACAAGACACCACACCATCTCGTCTCCTAGAGGCAGAGAGAAGGGGAATAAGACTTCTTTCACCTCACTCCCAACACACCGCAGAAAAGAAGCTTTCTACAGTAGTTCGATTCGCCCCCACTTTGGCCTCAGTCATGGGAATTCAATGCTGAACGATAGGCTGCATTTGTATATTTCTTGGATTGGTTCCAGCCCAGTGAACAACACCCTTTCTGCACCCCTGCCCCCAACGACACACTGCTTTGGACTGGGTGGGAAAGGTGAGACAGCATGGAGAGAGTTTGTTGGTGGCGAAGAACCCCTCCACACTATCGCTGGAAACCACCATATCGAGCATGCTGTGCGTCCATTACTAAGCCTAAACTTCTAACATGAAGAATGTACGAGTACAGTATCAAATGCGAGCAGGGAAGAGCCCCCTTGCTGGGCAAGCGGGATGGAAGAGCAGGGGCGAGGATACAACGGGGCTTGAAGACATAGGTTGATAACTATCTTCTATCTACCCATTAACATAGGTTAAATTCCCCCCCGCAAAGCGCAATCATGTCTCTCAGGAACCCCTGGTTCTAGACCTAGCGTGGAGGAAGATTGATATGAGAATACAAGATTTCACTCTAGAAGTGGAAATTTTTAAGTCTATAACTGATGGATTTTTCTGCTATTTGTTTGAATTTTCTAGTGAAAAGGGAATCCCCCATAGGAGTGTCACAGTTGCTCTCTTGACCTGGAGGGGCTTTGGGTTTTATTACCCCACTTTTGGGTCCCAAAGATGTCATCCTATGATACTTGTTGATTGGTTGTTTCCAACCTTCCCATGTCTGCTGAGTGGTTTGGGTTTTCAATTCGTGACCTAGAGGTTCTATGGGGCGGTTAGACCCTCAGACACTTGAAGGATCCAATAAAATACAATAAAACCCTGCCCAGTGTCAGAGCAACCCTTCATCTACAGGCTAATTTGTAAGGAAAAGGCTGACTCAAGAGGGCCAAGGCCCACCGCTATTTTGAGTATGGTACCATATTTAGATTTGCTAGAGCGGGGGCTCTGAATGAGAGCGGGCACTAGGCTCGTACCACGGATAATATGCCTCAAAACATCATCTTTTCTCCAAGACCCTGGGCAGCACATTCCGTGGGTCAGCCGGGACACAAGATGTTTCAAGCAAAAACAGAGAGAGGTGCTCGGATGCAAGGGTCAGCCCGTGGACCGCCCCAATGAATGCTCACCCCTGATATGTAACGTAGGTAAGCCTACTGATTGCAAAAGAGAGGAAATTCTGTGAACATTTCACGATGCTCTAGGAAACCCAAGAAGGGGTTTCTTTGGTTTGGCCACCAGGGTACGTTCCTGGATTATGCCCTCCACCCAGGTGTTCGGTGCATATGATGTGGTCCAGCAAATTCTGCCAACGCATTGAGATCCCAACTAGGAAAGGGAGGACAAGACATTGAAGTATCATAGATTCTTCAGTCAGTCAACCCCGCAGGGCAGCATTGAAAATGAATCACCTAGGCAAGGCGTATTGCTGTATTGCATATCCCTGCTCATTTAGTCTTCCAAGCGAAAAAAAAAAGACCTCCAGATACTATCCACCATCTAGAGAGCAGTGTCACTATCATTGAGAGAGAATATTCTAGTTATTGGGATCGCACGAGTGGTGATTGACGTTTTCCTTTCTGAGAGCAGCTCCCTGTATGCAGTGCCGGTAACCCCCGTGCTCTGGGTGTTGTGAGAAAACCCTCATTTGCGGCTTTTTGCCCACCGTAATCGGCCGAGATAGGTTAGATCCAATGATATTAGAGGGGCCGCCTCACGGCACCTGCGTGGCCCAATTTCGGCATCCAGAGCGAGAGTGACCCAGGCCGAGCGGGATCCAGCTCGCCCGGAGGCGCCCCTTGCTCCCGCCACAGCAGTGCCGGTATCGCCACTCGCTCCCCCTTGCCCGTTCCCGCTGCTGTGGTTTTTCTTCTTCGTGGGTGTCGAATCGGGGCGGCATATTGATGCGTGACTTTGCCACACTATGATTCCTAGCCCCCAAAGAGCATGTGGGAGCTATGTGCTCAAAGCCCTGAAGCAAAAAACCGCGATGGCTCGGAGAGCACCGTAAAGAGCGGAAAGGATCGCGCCGATAACCTGTGAGCTCCTCACCTGGCATGAGGGCTGCTAAGGTCTTTGGCAAGGGACGTATCTTGGACACGGGCTATTCGGAAGTTGAAGGCTATATCTGCGAGCACTCTCCTATTCTTCCCCCGTTTCAGAATTGCACTCACCTCACCGGGTATCTGGTTCAATTTGCTCACGACTCCCCACGGGAGGATGCACACCATACAGAGCGTTGATTTCTTTCCGGAGTGTGGGGGCTACGGGAAGCAGAAAACTGGGGTAGCCACTCTAGATTCCTTCAATCTCCTGTCCAAAGTGTCCATCATGTCATCAAGGGTCCAATGTTTCGCTCACCTAAGTATACCCCGGGAAAACTATCTTCCCTTCCCGAGACATTTACTCCTAACCTCACTGCGGTACCAAGGTAGAACGAAGTAGAGTCAACAACCCTGCCCTCGCCTTCGTCCCTTTTCGCATGTTCCGATCTAGCCATCCAACCGTTATTCCCGTATTCGTGTCTTTCCTTGCGTACTAAATTGGCTTTAGCAGTGAGGCAAGTAAATGCACCAAAATTTATCAATTGCGACTGCCATTGGCTAGGCTGTCCTATGGCTGTTACATTCGTTGTCAAGTGTTCAGGATACACCTCGACACTCTTTGCAAAACGGCCTTATCCCCCTGGCCTACGCTTTGTTAACACAAAGCTACGGATTGGCGAAGCAAATGGTAGGATCTTGAGCAACCAAAGGAAGGTTGAAATTCAACCATCCTAAGAGTTCCACACTCAACTTCTGATATTTTCGATGCCAAAGTAGCGACACCCGCTGGAAAGAAGGAGTCGTGTGTAAGAGGCTGTCGGCCGAACGATAACTACTCGTAGGCACTTTCCTTGTTCTTCGACATAGGCCAGGCTGGAATGCGCTCTTGTCCATGGTAACACATACCTAACTCAACTCAGGCTCAAAGGCTCCCGGGAAAACTTAACAAGGCTGGCATTATTTTTCCACAGAGCACTAATGCAATGCCAATAGTAAGGTTTCCAGAAACTAAAGTACCTTAGCTCTCGCTCAATTGAGGCTAGCTGCTTATAGAGTGTTAGTAGCAGACTCTAGCAACTCTGTGTTTCTCTTGGCAGACCCGCTAGGAGCAGTCAAGTCTGATTACAAACAAGGCCAGATTCTCTAGCGAACATTCATTCAACTAGAGAGAGGAACCATAGTACTGTACTAGTAAGAACGCTCTACTCTATTATGTTCATAGGGTTGAAAATATTCTAGCTTCATGGGAGCCTGCCAAACCAGCGAAAGGCTCTAGCGCCGGATGCTCGCGCAGTAAAGATTCGTGCACCCATCTCGCGGGAATACCCGCGTTGTACAGTAGTTCGCAAACTATTACACCTTACTCGAGTAGGCCGGTGAGAATACATGATACAAGTAAGCCGGGGAATTTCGAACATGCTAGAAGAATTAGGCAAGGCAGCAGATAGCCTATGGTCTTGGCGATTTTTGAGATAAATGAGTAGACACGTTGGGTTGGTGTAATAATGTACTTACCTAAAACAATTGCACCATGAATAATTCCTTTTTCTTTAAGGAATCCAGCAAATGCTGTGTCCAGCCAAACAAGGAAACCCTCCGAGGTACCGGGGTTTTTTCCTGATAGGAACAAAGGCGGTTACGAATAGTACAAGTACCGTGCTTGCTGCTTATTCTCATCGGCGGGTTTACCCGTACAATGGCTTCAAGAATTGCTACCCCGGCCCTCTAGTCTCACTTTACACATAAGCTAAGCCCTCCGTCATAGGTCAGGGGCGCCCTGTTATCAGAGGTATGATATATCATATAAGGCCGATTTACTGTAACCCGGTTTAATTATGTGGTTAGGATCATAGGACGTTTCGTGTCACTTTCCGATATTGCCATCAAAGTAATAATCACTAACTAGTACGTTTAGATAATAATATTATATTATAACATCGGACAAGTAGAAGGTCAGATATCCCACATTCCCTACCCCCCGCCTCTCGGCCTAGATTAGCCTTTCTTCACTCACCTTGGGCTAGCTAGTTAAACTTTCTATGAAGTGGGCGCTCATGATTCGCTAGTTTCCCCTCACTTCTCAGGATTTTGTGGTCTGATTTGAAGGGGGTTAGGCAGGCGCCGTTGCCGTTGATAGCTGACATGCTTTACTAACTCACGGCTAGATATTAGCAAAGCTCTATCTACCTATAAAAAAAAACTAGACCTCTTCATAACGCTAGAAATCATCCATTCTAGCCGTGAAGAAATACAATTGGTCAAGTAGATATTCCCGTCAGAGAGTATGCTGCTTCGCTGGTGGGATATCTCGCCGACCAGGTAAAATTTTCAGCTACCCCGGTCTCCAGATAGACTTTCGTTACTTTCTTTTTTCTCTTCTTATTGTATTTGATTTCTCAGAGCTAGGAGCACCCATTACGACATGGGAAGGGATGAGGGGTTGCAAAAGTGATATAGCTTCAAGTCGGATAATGTAGTTTTTAGAGATCTTTAATGCAGACTCGGGCTATTTAGACGCCGTACAATACTCATTAAACTTAATTATTTGCACGCGCATAAACTCTATAGGTAATACTACCGATATGTGGTTATCAGATAAGTTACTTATCAGGACTAGGGTAAGCGGTGATCGTAAGCGTCTCGGAAGCCCTGTGGGTGCCCAGCGGACTGTAGTTCTGTGTACCCTAGATAGTGCGCCTCCAGCCGTATGGTATGACGAAAATGCCCGTCGGCGCCGGGGAATATTGCCTTCCATGAGGGTGGCTGCAGGTTCCCGCAGGAATCCACTTCGCGGTAGCTCCCTTCGGCTACGATACGTTTAGGGCACCCGCAGGCACCGCTCATTGCTCAGAAAACCCCGGTAAGCCCAGCCCTTTTCGATTTCCACAGGCTTCAGCCATCCGTTCTGGGAAGCCATCTGGATGGTCAAATAGATGTCTGCCCGCCTTGGGAACCTCTCAGGTACCGTATTGCCATCCGTCTCGTCAGGAACCGAAGACAAAAGCACTAGGGCTTGAATTCCTTGAGGCGGGTAACCCATTTCGGCGGTTCAACTGACTTATATGTTCTTCCACGATACCGGTAATTACAGAATGGGGCATCTTCACAATTTTACCATTTGGGGTGATGTCTGGGGCGAAGTGCCTAAAATGTGTACCGACGTGGGTGCATTTCGAAATGCCTCTATCTGCAAAGGGTCATAAATGAGGGAAATGAATTCAAATTTAATGCTTTGACTAATTATGTTACATATTTCTGCACTTTGCGCCGTATCCTGATATCAACTGAGTATGAAAACGGCATAACAATGAGCAACTATCTAGCTTATAGGAGAACAATCTTCTAGAAAGTGGAGTTTTTGGGCATTAGTTTAAGCTGTGATTCTGCTAACGATCTGGAAAGTGTAATCACAAAATTCGTGCAATTCGCAGGGAATTTCTCACTTTTCACTTAGGGTTTCTATAATATCAAGGATGAATAAGAGTAAGAAACAGTGTTTCCCGTAGGGGGAGCTACCTGGCTTGGTAAGTTTCGATAAGTTCATATAGTTTAGCCCTTATTGGCTTAAGCTATTTGACAAGGGTAGTTTTGGTCATGGCGGATCGCAGTTGTCGGATACATTAGGCTGCTCAAACAGCCAGACCTCAGCCTTGTTCCCTTCGACGACCACACACCAAAGAAAATGAAGCTGTTGTGGGGTCACTTGAGTACTTGACCACCGGGATAGGATAAAATTTGCCTTGTCATTAGGATATCCCAAAGAGCAAGTGGCTTATCTGGTCAGTGGGATACACTTGGTAACTAGGGTGGGACAGGTATTATATCGTAGGACCTCCTTGTGTGTAAACTATGAGCCTAGTCTTAGATTTTTAAGAGCGCATTACTCGTAGGCCAGCTCCCGTATCGCTTGAGGGAACGCCCAACCACCCCAAATTGCACCAGTTTCTTTAGTCCTTTTTCAACCAAATGGGTTGTTGGTGTAATTTTCATGGGGAGCATTGCGAGTCACTTCCTAAGCAGCCTGTGCCTTGTCCAGAAATGTACGCCCTTGTCCCCCATTCCTTCATATTTGTGGGGCACTCCGGTATCCGGAACCCTCAACACCACTATACTTCCTTCCCCAGTTAATAATCAGTTTATCACTCCGGGCATTAGTCCTTTAGTGGCAGACATTAGCTCCATTATCCCCCGGGCCGCCTATAAAATTGAGACCCGCTTCATGCAGCATGTGGGTCGGTATATGGGGCATAGATTCTGTAATTGTGCTCGAAGGTTACTCCGAACAGTATTACGTTGTTCTAAAAATATTTAGACAGAAGAATAATCAGAAAATGCAACCAACTGTCAGCCGATTTCTGTGTAGGATTTCCCAGGCTTAGCTATGGTGGGGTCTCTCGGTGAGTTCTCCCCCAGCTATTGAAATGCATGTGCGATGTGTGCCGTACCGGTAGTTCAACATCTAATTATCTAAGGCCCCCATCTCTTCAAACCCCTACCAGTTACGGATGCCGGCAGTTAGGAGTTGGAGATACATAGACCCTCAACCTTCTAGATCAACCGGGTAGTTCGACAACCTTCATCACACTCACTCACTCGAAAGGGGAGTTGAATTGTGCCGGCTCAGCAGCAATAGAAAATTGAGAGGTACACTGAGATATAGTCGTACCCCACCAGAGTTTATAGATTACAACCCTGAATATTCCCCCCCACCGAGGGTTTCTAGAAGCCCGGATAAAGGCAATGTGACAAAACAATGTCTGGTTGGGTGGCGATACCGGGAGGAACCTTGCACAACCCAAATCCCCTATATCATACTCCTCCTTATATAAACAAAGTACATCAAACATCATTATTATAGCCCCACTTTTAAGGGCTCTAGGGCCGTTGACATGGATCGAACGGAAGGAACATTCGAACTTTTCTCCTTTAGCTTGATCTAAAAGAAATTCGCTAGGGTTTACTCCTCTTGATTCTTCCCGACACATTCCATCCCACCATAGACAGTGGGTCAAGACCATCACCAAACCCAATCAAAAAACAACTCATTTCCCTCACTATCACCTGACAAAGCCCCCCCTATCTAACTACCAGCACACTAATGAAACCCCCGATGCTCTTCCTCTTAGAAACAAACAATGACAGCGGCCCTGTCTCCCATCAAAAGAGCGTTAAAACAAATTCCCGGAACAAAAAACAAATAAATAAAATAAAAGGTATCGGCGGCAAAAATACAACAGCGTCAAGAACAGGATTCGAACCTGCGCGCCCGAAGGCATCCGCTGACTAGCTCCTGGGAAGGTTAGCAGGCGAACGTGTTAACCACTCCACCATCTTGACCTATACCATAAATATGTCCTTTGCATTTCATAACCATTTAGTGCCCAGAAGCAACTGCCAAGCAGGGAACCTGCAGGTAAGACCACCCGAGTTCAGCCACAGACTTTAGGTTGGCACATCTAACCGGCGACTGCCTCGGCTTCCACAATAGCCTCTAGATAGGATTCTTGGAAAGTAAATTTGAACAAAAGAACAAGTCAAGATGGTGGAGTGGTTAACACGTTCGCCTGCTAAACTCCCCAGGAGCTAGTCAGCGGATGCCTTCGGGCGCGCAGGTTCGAATCCTGTTCTTGACGGAGTTGTCTTTTTTGCTAATTCTTTTTTATGTCATTTTTCTCTTAGATGCGGGATGGACGAGTTAGGCCCTGGGATGGATGGGACGAGTGGGAACCTTGGCTATAGGGCTTGGGAGAACTGGAGCCAGATAGCCGGGCCATCTGTTTTCAGTCCACAAATTGGTTTGTCGTGTGCTGCAGAGCTCGAGAGCATAATCCCGCAATCTCCTGATCGATATTTGTATAGGTGGGCATAGATCTAGGGGGATATGTGGTATTATATAGAAATTAAAAGTATCTGGGGGGGGGGGATGTGCAGCAACTAGGTACTGTACCGTAGTGTACCAACCCGTCACCCCGGAGGATAGGTAGCACTGCGAAAAGCTGTCAACAAACCCTTTAAACTTATCGTTGAGGAAGGCAAGTATTCGTTGCTGTAGCGCTATTGAGAGAAAAACAGCGAGCCTTTATTCAAATTGGCTGTGCGGGTATGTCGTACGTCATTCCAGTAGTTGAGGTATAATACAAGTAATCCGGAACTTTAGGACTACCAAATTTTCTTCAGAAACCCCCATCCTGTACGGTTTGCATCATACTATCAAGGAAAAAGGAAGCAAACCAAAGGGGCAGGTTTCTAAATATCCGGTAGAGTCATGAACTGATCAGCAAGTAAAACTACACAAATGTAGAATTGCGGGTCGAGATCAAAGGATAAGAGCAAGCAAACAGACCGGGACTGGGAAGGGATACCAGAGACACACCCCTTCCTAGCCCGGCGTCTTGAAGAGCGACACAAAACCTCGTAAATGCCAGCGATAGAAATACGAGCCAGGGAACCGGCCAAAAGTGGGAAAGGCTCAAACTGTAACATCTAGGAAATCCCCCCAGAAGGGCAAGGAAGAAGAAAGGAATCTTTAACTAAATAAATTAGAGATATCCTAGGCCGACAAAAACAATCTCCAGTGTATAGTGGTAGTAGAGAATATATATATATATATAAACACGGATTTCATAACAGAAACCATTGAAAGAGTGAAAGACTCAGTGACTCAGTGAGATGGGAATTGTGTTTATACAGGTCATCATGGAGGGAGACAGATATCGGCCTTTTTCCAACTCTCATGCTTTCAATGTTTCTATCAGCCGATAGAGCTCCCCAAAGACGTGCCTCTGAGCTTAAACTTACCAAACATATCATTACTACAGACATTAAATATCAAATACCGAATGAAACCAGTGAGAGTCAAGGGCTTAATCCACCGACTCTCAAGCTTTCCGTAGTTTTCAACATCCTACTATGTTGGTAGACCCTACAAAGCACAGCCACCGGAGGTCCTACCGGGGATCAAGCATCCGAGTTACGGTTGAGACAATCCAGTTCTTTTGTAGACATTCCGCTAGGTCACTCTCCTCCCGTAGCTCATATCAATGCTTAATATCAGATTTTTGCCGGCTGAAGAAATATAGGACTCTTTAAGCGTTCGCCTTCATCACGAACAGCAACTCCTCTTGGCCCTGGACCTCTACAATACGCAGAGGTGAGAACCTATGTCCTAGCTCCAGATATGCTTTGAATTGCACAATACCGGTAACCCCAGGACCAAACCAGAAGCGGGTAGTTGAGCAACTCAAAGAGCAAAGGGCATCCTCGGTTTTCGACACAGCGGGCCTAAAGCCGATCCCTTGAGGTCAGGAACAGTAGTGCTACAGCGGAATCCCAGAGATCCCTGACACAAGTAATGGGAGTACTGTTGGGTTATATAGCCGGTGCCGGCCGAGCATTATCCGGCAAAACCACTTTCTCCCGCTCCCCGGAGCGCAAGGACAAGCCACCCAATTACACCCATTTTATACTCGACCCACGATTCAGCCATTCCAATAAACATTCGGGGTTTGAGAAATATATGGAGATTTAGCGGTGGTTTCTGGGGGTTATGCAATTTTTCTTCTGTATATTTCTTCGTGCTCGACATTTTTTCGGGCTCCTGTCGTAGTACCGTGTGGTAAGGAAGGCTCTTTGACTTAGTGGGTTAGAAGATGGTGATGTAGGTCCTCATGGGTACGGATATGTAGTGAGAACGGAATTAAGCATCGTACCGCGGCCTGGTTTCTGAGTGTAGAGAGGGGAACCACGACAAGGCCTAACTCTACTCACCGATCAGTACAATTACAGGGCAATCGCGATATCTTCAACCCCTTTTTACGCAGCCAGGTAAAGTATGAGCTTTTTAGAGAGGCAGCGTATAAGCTAATGTACAAACACCTGCCTACATACTCTATTTTCCTCCTTTTGTATGGAGTACCTCTTTCCAGGCCAGTGGACATGGCCAACTGCTTTGGAGCTTTAGGAGGCAAACGAGTGCAGCGCGTTCACCGCCTGTAAATTGGACCTCTTTGACAATAATAATAGCGCCATCATTGCCATTGGTGCGGTAGGATGTGAGGCAGTAGAGATCGTTTAAAGAAGCCATAACATGCCAAACATCAAGTTTGCGGGCTTCCACTTCCTGATGAAGAATCGCAGTGAATTCCCTCCGTTGTGCCAATTTACCGAGCCCCTCTTGTATTCCCGCAGTTAGTGGGATCTTTTTCTCCAATTTGGCTAGATAGACTATGCGTTCTGCCTTGAAGCATTAGTAAAGACCCAATACACACAGATTGCTCTCACACACCTAGGGCTCCGCGGACATTATAACTTCCCTCCAACCTCATCCTCTCTGTTCTTTCTTCCAATGCCGCACACTGTTGAAAAATTAGAAAATCTATAGAGAGGGAGAGCAGGGAGGATCCTACAAGGAGCTCCCGATTTCGGATAGTTTTTTGTTCAACCCTCCTCTGGCACCGTTGCTCCTGCTCCTAAAAGTGTTTGAGCAGGGCGTCCTGCTGTTTCCGAGAGCGCTTGAGTTGGTCCTCAAAGCGTTGGAACAATATGGCCTGCTGCTCCTGAGAGCGTAGGGTCTCCTGCTCTCTAAACCGGGCGTGCTGCTCCAGAGAGAGTTTGAGGGACTTAGCTTCAAGGCGCATCAGACTTGCACTATGCGTGAGCATGTTAATCGGAGGTCCACCCCTCTGCTACGCATTGTTAGTTGCCAGCTTAAAACAATGATTAATGGTGGTACGAATGCGGTAGGTGGGATGGCGAAATGTGCCTGTACGAACAGCGGTAGTAAAGCGGGTTGAAGACTTGGAAAAGGACATTTTATATAGGGATGATTATGGGACAAGGTGTTGTGTACAGGGATGGTTATTGCGGAGGTGAAGTACTCGCAAGGTCGTGTAGGCAGAAGGGAAAAGGCTACAGACGAAGAAGAGAATGTTCTCGAATATCAGGCCAAAAAAAAGCTGCAAAGTCACCAGACATCACTCGAATTGGAATGGAGTTAAGCAACAAGCAACAAAACTCCAACTTACAGTCCTGTGGAGCTGACCCAACTGCGCTATGATTAGTAAAAATGTCTAGTCTATATGAACCCCAGTCATTCTGTGCCTCGTCCCACTCGAGTATTTAGTAACCACAAGCCCCGAAAATTCCGAGCTCCGGAACTCCACAATCCCGGCTCCGGCACTGTGATCGTCGAGACGTCAACCTTCCGCGAGGCTAATTTATCCGGCCATGCGGCAGAATGCGGCAGAACGTAGTAGCAGCGAGTCTATCTCTTGAGTCGGCGTTAGGCGGTAAAGTACCAACAGCCAACACAATGCCCCCCCCGATAGTAACGTGTGCTCTCAATCCTATACACTCGGCCAACCTCCCTCGAAAGGGAAATGCCCAAAGCTGGTGGGCGGAAAGGAGTGCTCATGGCTCAGATGAGGAGCCACGGGATGTGATTTCGCAGCCATCGGGTACTACTGCCGAGCGCGATACGGTACTGCAACTAGAGTACTTACCGTACAAGTACTAGAGCTATCCTAATGACTTCTTCTCCAGAACCCGCACCAGATTTTATGTTTTGGTATCTTCGAGGAATGCTTCCTAGAAACTTTCATTTAATAGGGAGCCCCTAAGTTATTTGCGGCTTTGCTAAAAAGCAGCATACATTATGCCTCATTAACCCAATCCACCCCTTCCAACTACCAATTTTCTAGAAAGGCAACGGGCCCTATCAGAAGGGGAGAGAAGATCCATCTACTCACAATGCCTGCAAAACCTCGGCTCATCACCCACCCCCCCCCTACAGGGGCTGCATTAAGTTATAAACTTTTTTCGTCAAGAACCTAGCTCCTATCAAATTCTAGACATTTGCAGATTCGGCAGCGCCCATGTCTAGTATTCGATTCTCACCTTTTCTCATGAATCCAGTGGGTGGGCAGGCGACTTCTGAAATCCTCCCTTTCTAGAACCTCTCGAGTGATGGGTTATGACCCACACTTTCACCACTTGGAGATACCGTGGTCTGGAGCCAAACCCGTGATTCTTTTGTAAGCTCCAGTACATATTCCACCTACAAAAAGGTAAACCAGTTCAATACAAACTATGGATGTTTTTCCGTCCGTTAAGGAGGAACATTGCGCCCACGGGCAAGTCCATCAAGCGCAGGTAAATTTACAATACACGTGAAAGAATACCTATACTACTCAATCTGTAGTAACAGAATGCGTCCTCGGCATCATCCCAGGCCTAGGAAGCTGAGGATTCATCATACAAATAGTGAAAACCTCCCCACCATCTCTCTAAACTTCCTTTCATATTTCGAATGAGTGGCTAAATGAGATTCCCGCTCTTCACTCCTTGGTGGTCCACTAACCGCACTCACTACCCTCAACCTTGTTTACTGTTGCACAAGTACCTTGCATGAAGCACTAGAAGAACACTTGAGCCTGAATTCAGCATGAGTGCCCAGATATGCACAGGGTGTTGTAATATACCATACAAAGTTTTGGTCCCCATGTTCGGGTACGGTACTTCATACCCGATACTCATCCTAGTCTAGATCCTAGTAGAGAAAACTGTCAGATCATGCGAACCATGCAGCCGAAGCAGGGAGAAGATGGAAGCCTCCAGGGGAGCACCGACATCCATACGGAAGCTAGGCCGGTCGCTCCGATCTAAGAAAGAGCCAGCCCATCCCCCACCGTCATGGTAGATTCATCGACAAAAAAGCACTCGCCAAGAATCATTTATTGCATGCTTCTTTTTTTTACATTTTTTTTTTACCTATGATAAGATATCTTGAATCAATCAACTGGCACAACTATTGTTCTGGGATAATAATTATATGCGTTATTACAATATTTCAGATAGTATAATATTATCTAGTTGGACGGTTTAATTAACACCCCAAGCATGAAAGCTTAAGTTACTAAACTCAACCATTCCCAAACCCAATGCACCATCGCATCGCCTTTTAAAGACTTTCCGGAGCAAACCCCGATGCCAAACGCCTCCAACGGGTTAAACGGCCGGCTGCCGGCTTACAGTACCGGAATGACATTTGCATACTGTACCCACCCACAAGGTACTGGTACCTCTGAAAGAATTTGCAGTTGGAGGGTAATACTTCCCCATTCTTTGCTTTCTCCCTTAATTACTGCATTTCAGTGGTACAGTACCATCCAGAATAGTATGATGGTTAGGCTGATGATAACAATTACAGCGCCCCCCCCCCAAAAAAAAACTGCTGTTTGTTTGTTGGCATTTGCCTAACTACGGTGAAGATATTCCCCATATATATGATGGTTGGGGCAACTATCTCCATGAGGTATGTAGCACGGTTATTGCAAACCACTGCACATCACTCGTATTATCATCCGCTGGACTCCTGCCGCTCTCAAGGTGGTCGGTTGATGGCAACCCCTGCTGGGCCGCACTGACGTTCCGATTTAAGACATGCCACCACCCACCAAAAGCAAGCTGCAAGAGTAAGCATGGCATGTGGGTCGTCTGTATTGTTTTTTCTTTTTCCTTACCAGGAACCCTGCTTTTACTCGAGTACATGATCTTTGGTTTGGGAATCGAACTGGATCGGTAAAGGTCGGGAGTTCACGAGGACTGTACTGGTCTGGCGTTGCATGTTAACCTTTTTCCTTATCATACAACATGCGGCAGGGAAAAAAAAAGATTCAATTAGAAATTACATTACCGTATAATACTTTTCCTTGAGGCCCTCCTTGTGAGAAAATCGGTCACCGTACTGTACGAGCACTGCAGTAGATGCACGAAAACGGGTTAAACATGCTTCCTCCCTGGGTGGGTGCAACACCGAAAAACGTTTGTTGGTGAGCCCCATGTTGGATGGATGGAGGAATGGATGGAGGCATGGAACCTGAGATGAACACTCTCCTGCTCACTGGTTATTCCGGGTAATGGAGCTTACGGTTTGACGAGAGAGAATGTTACCGGTATTGCGCCGGGGAAAAAAAAAAAACACTGCACAGCGACTGTGGTGATCTGATCTGATCAACTTGCAGCCAATAGAACTAATACTGTAGTCGCCTTCACCCCTCGAGGCAGAAATTCGACTGAAGGAAAAGCGCAAGATAGGCTATCATATCACAGGAACCCTGTGTTCTAACTCCGCGGATTCGAACTCAATCTGTCATTCCAGCCACCGTTATGGGATTCTATCGTCCAAATCTTGGCAGGCTCTGGCCCGATATGTAGATTTACTGGTATTCGTACACCCCCACTTCAATCCCCGCAGGTGTCAAAGCCAAAAAGGACCTCAAGTCAATAGGTAAGCCAAATTTATCAGAAAAAAGAGTTTCTGACCTCTCCCCCCTCGGGACTACCGTACCGTACTTTCTAGACGGAGAATGGGTGTAAGACAACTGTTGCTGTAATGATAGAGGATTTATGAATTCCACACAGGGTGGTCAGAAAATGGGAGTTAGGCATCGCCACACGCAGGGCTTTTCTTGGTTCACCCTCAAATGTAGATCTGTTGGGTCTGTGGTACTATTCTGGGAGGGTGATGACTGCGATCTGGAGTATGATAGGTTATTTCACCTCATCAACGTGTGTGATATTGAGCTCGGCAGTTAAGTTAGGCGATGGGAAGGAATCATCAAGAATCACGAAACGATGGCAGGAAAATTTGCGGGGGTATGGTTGTACGAGTACCATTTGGGTTCCGCTTCCCGAAGGGCACTACCGTACCGCACTCGAGTACCGTACTTGTACGGCACCCTATCATAATTACTCGAGTAACTGGGTGGGACAATAGCGCTCCCGTAAAGACTAAAATAGTCGGGAATAACTCAGGGACGTCCAGAATTTCCCCCTTCGGATTAAGGGGAAGGAAGGCGGCGGAAAGATTCTCTCTCAGCCCTCAGTTGAAACAAATAGGGAGAAAAATGCAACAGACCTCACCAAGAGAGACAACTGCCAACGCCCAGTGAGATTCTCAATCATCCCAGTTTTTTTACTGTATCGGTAGGGTATTTGGGCATTAGCGAAGTTCTTGCACAATACCGTATTGGACTTACTTGTTGGAAGTCAGCTCATCGCAGTGCAATATAGCAGATAAAGGTTCGGTCCAGGCATCGTGGGCTAAGGCATCAAAGCGTAGCCGATGAAAGCATCGGATCCCATTATTCCTTGTCTCTCACGCATGATTGGGCTTGAATCAACTTTTAATTAAGGATGGCGTTCTCTGCTATTAGCCGGAGATCATCCGGGGCTGGCCACCTCGTAATAGTTATCTCACACCTGAGTGGTGGAAATGGCATGCCGATCCAAAAGATTGGGTCCAGGACAGTATCAGTATCTACGAGCAGAATCTCGTCTAATTACAGTAAGAACCGGAACAATGGAGGGTCTCGCTCGGACGTTAGTCGTTGGTAGTTGCCTCTCCTGGCACGGTCTGTTGTATTTCCACTGTCCCACCTGAGGGCGGAAAGAGAACCTTTTCACCATACGAGTATTTTCTCCCTTAACCCGAAGGGGGGAAATTCTGGACGTCCTGGTGTCGCCCTCATTCATTCTAATTCTTACGGTACGAGGGGGGTACCAAAGCGCTCCAGGAGATCTCGTTAGCCTGCGCGAATATCGTATTGACTGCCGATATCGCCGGAATGCCATGTACGAAGATGGTCTCTAAAGAAACGTTGATGTTCGTTGCCAAACGCTGTTGGGTAGCCGCAATTGGTGCGATTGTGCCCCTTGCACCAGTCGATTCGAAGGAGCTACTATTGATTTGTTGGGATGAAATTGGCATGCAACGAGGAGCAACCATTGGGGAAGTTTGACCTGGGTACCGTACCGTGCATCTGGTTCGACGAATTTCGGCCACCCCACCACGGCTGTTTGTTCAGGCAAAGTGCCGCCTATGGCGTAAGCGGAGTTGGGACGGAGGGCAGAGTGATATAATATCGCACTCCAGCACAGCGGTTCACTGTATTCATCACACCAATATATCTGTTTCAAGGAGCTCCAACCAGGGAATCAGTCGAACCTTGATCTTGTTCCAAGTAGTTGATCCTTACCGCCAACATCTCACGTGTCCAAATGCCGATGCAGGAGATTCGGGCTGTCATAATGGGATATCATAAATCCCATTATGATTGCCAGAGAGCGCAAGGATTCGAACGAAAACCCTGATGCAACAGCAAAATGGCTTTGACCTGGATTGAAATTTCTAGGGTTGTAGAAACATTCAGGAGGAGGAGGAGTGACTTTGATATTGTCAAGGTTGCTTCTCCGGTACTGGAACAATATCTGGCTGGTACAAGAGCAACACTGCGACTACCGAGTACACTACCGTAGGATGCAGGACTCTAATTGGAGGAAGCTAGCCGAGACAGCCGAAAGTCTCGCACGGTACTTTTATTGCTGGTGCCACAACTTGCTTCTTACACAGTATCGGGAGGCGCAGGTGCATAAAAGTTTTCTGCAAATATTTTCAATCGAGATTCCTCGCAGTAGCGGAGGATAGAGAATATCACGCGTTACCCCTCCCTAACTCCACTCCACGAGCCCTATCCCTGCTTTGTGGGCATTGCTTTTTATGGGAAAGAGTCGGAAACTAAAAAAGTACCAATGCGGGGATTGAAGATTCACCGAGAAAAATATTTTATGCTTTGTTGTTGGCCTTTGGATAAACTAAATACGTAAAGTTATATATCTAGAAGGGGTTTTTGCGCCTTGGAGGAATAGTGAATGGTACTGTGCACGAAGTATGAGAGGTCGGGGGGTTGCCCTCACGGTACTTGCTTCGGCTAGGTACAAAGCCGGGCAAGAAGTCTACGTATCAAAGGTATACCGATTCCGGAGTCGAAGGTCTCTCAATTGAATGAGGTGAAGTGGCCTTAAATCGTGTTCCTGAATAGAAGGGTGGGTGTTGTACAGTACAGCACTCACAGTGCTGTATCTTGCGGACACTGTATGGCTGGATCGTTCTTGCACTACCGTATTGAATGGCGCTTGAGGATCAATTAGGCTGGCCGCTGCCGCGCTCGAGTACCGGTGGTCATCAGACTGGCACCGGATTGGACAACGCGAGGTGAGCAGGGCAAGGATTTACAACAAGTGATGGGTGATCGGGCTGGCGTCTCTCTTCATTTTTCATTTCGGGCAAGCTATCATATGTTGCACAGGTTGTATGAGTACTGTGCCGGCGCCTGGCTTCTTGGAGAAGCCTTATGTAAGTTACTCTGGCATCACCCAAATGTGGCGGCCCCCTCACGTACAAGTTACAGGCATAAAGAACCCGAACACAGGGATAAAATTTTTGTATGGCAAATTGTCTGTGCGTATCCGACCGCCCATACAAAATTCGGACTCAAATGTTCGGGCTCTTTATGCCTGTAACTTGTAGGATAGCTGGCAGAAGTTAAGTGTAAGTGTGTCTGTGGGGAATGGATTGATGAATGAATTATTAGTCTGTCGGTAAGTTGGAGTGGCAGGCATGTACCCCACACAGCGCGGGGTGCACAGACTGATTTCGCTGTCAAGAAAGCACTTGACAGTTCAGTTGTTCGATGGGCTGGAAGGAAGGGGATAATCACCTGTTAGGTCTGCAACCTGACACATGCGATTCCCTTGACGTAGTCCTGCTAATAGTAAAAACGACGGGTGACCTGCGATGGTGAGGTGTAAACAGGAATATTTACTTTGTTTTTTCCTTCTTTCCTTCTACGCGCATATGGATTTCTCTAGAAGTGTTCTATGATCTCTTCTTTTTTTTTTCTTCCTTCTTTCTTTTGATAGTCCTGCAGATGTAGAATGAGAGAAATTTTGGCGAGGGATAAGGGTTCGTTCTGCTGTGGCCAATTCTGGATGGTGATGGTGGTTGATGATGATGACGACGGTGGTGGTTTCGGGGGTTGTGGTGGGGGACCGGATGTCATCTTACGCGAGGATAGCGGCGAGGTAAGGGGTAAAGAGGAAAGCGGGGAATTTACGATGGAATTGAGTAATGAGCTCCTTCTCCAACCGCCTCGGGTATCCAACGTTGTGTTGTGAATTGATCACTCGAGAGTACTCGAGTAAGGTACATTGGGCGAATGCAATTCCCGGGAAGCGTGTGATATAATACCTAATCAAGAAATGCGAGGAGATGCGAGGAATAGAGTGAGCGAGTGTGAACTTGTGATGAGCAGGTGTGAGTTGTGGGTGGTTGTATGGACTCGGGCGAAAGTGTGAAGCGTGTACTCGAGTACAGTACTGTACATGTCAAAGTGAATTGTGTGGATGGATGGATGGGCTGCTAACATTCAGGACGGCAGCGGTGCCTATCCCCGTATGAGCATTGCCGGTATTTCTATGCTCTCCCGCTGGCAATCCGTGAGGGAGTTCAACCTCTTCTCCTCCCCAAGCGATTCGACTGGAGCCGGGACGGGAGGAGAACCAAGCATTCTGTTCGGAGCGGAAGAGGGCCAAGAGCGACATATAATCCACGTAGGTATCCGCACAGTTGCCATCGCTCTACATCGTTTCCTATTGTTGTGTTGCCTTCTGGCCCAACAGCCAACAACCAGTCCCGTCAAGGATCTGCACAATGTCGTAGTTGGGGGGACAATGACGATGATTGCCCGATGCTGACCGCTCTCTATCGCGGGGAGGAGGGCGGGAAGAGCTGGAGGAACATTGTGTCCAGCTCATCTCAAGCTTAGCATTATCAGGCTGCCAGCGAGCATGATGAATGGGGGAGTTGCGGTCTGGGGTATACTGTGGCTGTATCAGTAACTGTCTGAGAGTCTGGATAGGTTTTCCTGCTCTGACCGCTGTTTGCACAGAATGTCTCTTTTGCACGCTACAGCTGAGTTGCGAGACAGTTAGTTAGGCCTATCAACGAGTAGAAGTGAGTACAGACATTGATACAGCCATTGATACACTGTCAGTATTGTGCGGGCACTATAGATGCCGGTGTATGCTCGGGAATGGGAGCTGACCGAGAGTAAAGAAGAGAGAGGAAGAGGGAAAGAAAACTTCCTGTTGTTGGTGTCTCTGTACGGCACTACTTGTGGTAATACTGTTTGAGCTTCAAGACTTCCTGTCTGCTAGTACTGTGCGAGAGCCCCGTCCTCACCTTCACCCCCCCATTGGCAGCCCTGCTCGACCACATTCCTCGACGCTGTCACGCTGAACAGTCTGACTCCCGTGCTCTCAGACCTCTCCTCATTGTTTTTTCCCCCACATACATAAGACGCAGCTATCACTTAGATTTAGGAGATATCAGTTGTCTTTCACAGCTCTGTTCCAGCGTTGTCATAGAACTCGAACAGTGCCCTACGAGTACTGTACCTTATCCCTTTCCACTCGCCAACTGCACACCACACACACTTTTCCTCATCACCTCCTACTCCCCTGTTCTACCCCTCTACCGGTAGTAGTACCTTATCCTACTGTATGGTGCAGTGGCACCGCCTCCATCTTCTATCATACAGTACATAATTCCCCAAGATCATCTCGAGCCTAGGCTTGCTTGATTGGTATTCATCCCTTGTTTCTTCTGCTCCCTTTGGCTTTTCCATATTTTATTTTTTCTTTGAAACCGCCTCAGCTTTGCCGCGACTCAAACCTGGCAGCGGGCGGCTTTGGTGGTTTTGGAAAAAATCCCCACAGCATTTCCGCCAAATCCTGACCTCCCCCTCCTTCCCATCTCCGGTCATCTCCCTCATTTTTCCTTTGGTGGCGTACTTGGGTTCACTGTGTTCCATTGGGCATTCGGTGGCTTGAGTTACACCTTGGAATATCCTACTAATTTACGGTATGGTATGAACGAAGTACTTGTATAATCGCATTGGTAACCACCTGCCTCTACCACCATCCCACGAAGGGCCCACTTCACGCCAGCGACACGGAAACTCCAACAAAGACCACCGACTGGGACTTTTTTGTCTCTCTCTGCTCAAGCTAGAAATATACAGTAACGATATGGGATATTCTGCAAACAATGCACTCCGGTAGATCGGCGACGGCCATGTTGATGCGAATCCATTAATCCACCGCCAATTCTGATATAGCTGCGGATTATCCCGCCTCACGTTGCCTATCCTCTTGTCTTTTGGCCTGCAAGTCGGCCGCCGACTAAAAAAGAAAAGAACCTTGAACAGAAATAATACTTGATCGTATTTACTCTAGCGGCATTATCTACCGTATTGCATCTATTGACACTATTGCACGGGTATGATTGCACTCCCCCTTTCGCCGCCTTGCGGCTCGTTGGCCAACTTACTCCCTTTTTGAATTTGAGTCTGAGTTTTTTGGCCCCGGTCCAAATACAGAACTTGCTTGCTTGGGATCACCGAACCACGACAACGGGACGGGCAGAGGGTGAGAAGCAGCAGGAAGGACTGAAGGCCTTGGGCTTGCTTCGTGGGAGGGAAATTCATTGTCCTAACTTTTCAGATTTAAATCCTGACGAACACGGCTTGGTGTCTTCATCTTCGGCTGACTGAAAGGGTTAGTCGCCGTTCTGCTTTTCAAGACGTACCAGGGAGAAAAAAAAAATATAGCACGGATACACCGCCACTGCTTTTCGCAGCTGCCATTGCCTACCAGGCCGCCTCAATCACCCCCACGGGCACGCTCCCTTCTGGGTGCAGTCAGTTTCTCTTGGCCAGCTTAGTTCCCGTCTGAGGTGGTTCTTGCGACTGATACTTGAGACCTGACAGGTCTCCCCCCGCGTAGTACGGTAGGTTTCTCTCGCTTGTTCCGAGTTATTAATTGAGCCTGTTCCGGGTTTCCTCTCCGGATCCTACTTCCCACTCCCACAAAGGTCGCCTTGTTAAATTGTTCAGCAGGTTTCGAATCGGCCATTTTGTTATGTCTGCAACCAACTCCGACTCGAAGAGACCCCGTCTGGAATCCTGGGGATCATCGTCCTCGCCCCTTTCTCATGAGATACATCACACCCACTCTCAGCATTTCTCTCCACAAAGTTCCTCCACATATTCCACGGTGTCGCCGACAGCTAGTTTTGCCGACTGGCAGATGAAAACGCCCCCGCAGCCAGTTCAGCATACGTTGTCACATTCGAGATCGCATTCAGTCCCCACACTTCCCCCAGGAGTGGTAACTGGAGGGAAGAATGGTACATCGCAGCAGCAACAACAGCAGCAGAACTCGTCACCACAGCAGCAGCAGCAGCAGCAGCAGCAACAACATCCTGGACAATCACTCGCTAATAACTCGACATTAATAACCTCGACGCACACGAATCCTCTTGTACATAATTCCGGCCCCTCCCCCAACCACGGGTATAATAACGGCTTTCAAACTCAGCATCACCATCAACCACAGGGTCAGCAAGTTTCTATGGACGGGTCCGCACTAACACCTACCCCTGCCGGGCCTACACCTCACCTACGCAATGCGACCGACCAGCAACAAGTTCAACAACTCCGTTCCTTCTCTGCCTCTAGCAATTCCTCTTCTTCCGCCGGCCACCCTTCTCACTATCAATCGGACACATCTGGGTACTACGGCCAACAAATACAGAGCCAGCGCCAGCAGGATTTGTCACATCCTGGAAATTTAGCTGGAAACGTTGCCATTGGTGATAGTCGGCCCCCGGCCTTATATGAGAACACATCACCGGCAAGCTCAGCAACTCTACCTCCGGGCCCTAGCCCCATAATGACCAGCGGCTTCTCTACAACTCCTACGCAGATGATGCCCCATCAGCACATGTCTGCTTCAGCATCTGGGGTCACAAGCCCCGTTGTAACAACACCAACTGTTGGTGGTATTCCGGGAACAATGATGGGAAATCCGCAAATGAATGTAGTGACTACCTACCCTCCTCGTCGAAAGGCGATCAGAGCCGCACAAGTATGTATCATCGTCCCCCCTTCATATTTCTTTTACCTTAAATATTTCATCCCGTGAGACCTGGGCGTCTGTACAGCCAAAAGTGGACAGCTCCCCCGGAGAACTGAGGGCTTTTTTGAGACTGTTTCAATGGGGTCCGGATATTGCTTTATGCATGCTGTGTGATCATGTGATCTCACCAAACTGCTGGGAATGCGCATTTATACGGGGAAGAAGAAAAAAAGGGAAAAAGAAAAGAATCCCTGAAGCTGGTCTTCCAGAAGAGCGCCTCTGCTTGCCTTTCGGGCGGCTGGTAGAGCTAGGCGCATGAGTGTATTTGCGATCAACTACACCATTCTGTGTTTTGGTTGAATACCTACTTTTATCTGACTGGTGGCTGGGCCGGAGGTTTCATTTTTGCGTCTTTTTTTTCAATTCGTTTAGTTTGAGATTTGGTATTTGCACAGGACTGACCTGATCAAGGCGTGTGACGCTTGTAGAGCTAGAAAGGCCAAATGCGACGAAGGGAGACCGAGTTGTGGCTTCTGCAAGGAGTCACAGATTGCTTGCGTCTATCGAGAAGTACCACCACCGAAGTGAGTTTTAACACCCTAGTGACTTTCAGGTCTTACTAAATCCTTCCTTTTCTTCTCCGAAGGCAAGATAGAACATTACTCCAGATTTTGGAGCGATTAGGGAGGGTAGAGACTCTGTTGGGTTCGATTAATTCTGGCAGAGAAGCGGCTGCAGTAGCGGCTCCTACGGGTGGTAGTGGGGGTGTTAGTGGTGCTACCGCACCGAAGGAAGCCATAGCTGTTAATGAGACATCTCTACAAAGTTTACAGAGCACTTCGCCTTTCCATCCCCCTACACCTATAGCTCAACAAGCTTATCCTCAGGCTACAGCGGGCGGTGCTTCTGTTCAGGATCATTTCCCACACCCCAGCAATCCCACTGAGGTTCTGCTAGAGGAGGATGAACAGCTCAGTATACCGGTGCAGCATACTACTGCTGCACATAAACTCATGTGGTGGCCAAGTATCCGGAAAAATATTGACGAGGAGTTTCTAGTAAACGAACGTTATGTAATGAAAGAAGAAGAGAAGAGAGGCCCCTTACGTGTGTATGGAAGGGGAGAGAGTTTGGATTCCCCTGGGTCGATGTTCGAGGATATGGATGATCATGATACGGGATTTGTCTGGGATAGTGGGGTTGGGGCTGATGAGGGCGTAGAGGGGTCATGGAGGAGCAGCGAGGATTCGCCGATGGAGGATGTGTTGCCGGAACCCGGGGATTATATGAACTCCCAAAGGAAGTCGTCTGCATATACGGGGAGTGGGTTGACTACCGGAGGCGGGTTGAAGTTGGACCATCAGACTATCCTTGCTCTGCTGAATAGTTATCTGGCGAATATTCATATTTTACACCCTGTTGTGGACAAGGCTGCAATAACTGATATGGTGTTTTTGTTTTCTGACCGCGTGGCATTGGTGTCTGCAGCCTCACCTACCACTCCTTACTCTGGAGCGCAGGGGCCTAATGTGGGACTGGGACTGGAATCCGCCGCTGAAGGGGATGGATTTATGCCGTCGCCAGGACTTCATAGGAAGAACTCTTCTACCGCGAAGAGAAAGCGGAGTATATCCGGAATTGGGCCAATGCACTCCGTGCCTTCCTCCCGGGGGGTGGGACCTTCCCCACAGCGGATCCCCAGGACCCTTCACTCGGCGTTGGTGCTCTTGGTAATGGCCCTTGGAGCCATTTGTTCACATAGAAGGCCGGTCCCAGGACCATTACCCCCGCTGTCCAATTCCGGTTTCCGGACTGCTACGCCCCCATTTAAAACCTCCGGTCCTTCACGTCATGGAGCGGGTTCGCCTTTTCACTCATATAACCAACAGCAGCACTCCGGGGGGTTACAGGGTAGACAAGGCCGAGAGCTCAAGAATATTGACGTAATTCCCGGACTAGCGTATTTCGTGAAAGCGATGGAGATCACAGGGGTTCTGTTGGGGGGTAACGAGTTGGAGAATGTCCAGATTTGTCTTCTGGCGGGATTGTACTGGGGGCAGCTGGGGAGGGTATTAGATAGTTGGAAGTGGATCAATTATGCGTGCATGGGGTGCCAAGTTTTGGTTGGGATGTGAGTAGTTTTGTCTTGTCGCCCGTCGGTCTCGGCAGGGGTCTAACCATGCGCAGGAGGTTGGAGAATGAGAGTAGTGAGTTAAAGAAGGATTTGATTCTTCGGGCTTTCTGGAGTTGCCTTCAGCTTGAGAGGTTTGTTCAGACATATAATCGCTCCAGGGGTTCTTGGGTGATTGCTGATTGCATATGGTAGTGATATTCTTGCTGAACTTGATCTTCCGCCGAGTGGGATATCGCGATTAGAGGACTCAATGCCTCTTCCAAGCTCTATTACAGACCGTTCGTCTATAGATGGTGCAAGCGAGGACAACCCATTGATGTGGATGTACTACCTCGCTCAGATTGCCCTGAGAAAGCTACTAAACCGAGCCCACACGTCTCTCTACAAAAGAGGCTAGCCTCCACACCCCCAATCTCCCAAGAAGCAACTCTAACAATCTCTTAGACAAAGCAAGACTCGACTCCCCCCGCTCCCTCGCAATCGCCCGAGAACTCGATCTCCAACTGGAACAATGGAAGCTCCACCTCCCCGAGCCCCTCCGTTGGGAAGAATCCGACCCACCATCCGCGGACATCAATGCCGCCCGCCTGCGCGCAAAGTATTTCGGTGCACGCTACATCATCCACCGTCCCTTCGTCTACCACGCCATCCACGGCGGAAACGGCGTGTACAATGCCCCCTGCAACAGCGGTGCCTTTTCTACGTCCTCACCCAGCGAGATGTCGCAGAGTTCACCCAGCGCCACCACACCTGGGGGATTCAATCCATTGGGGAATATAGCGGGTGGCGGTAGGAGGATTAGCATTGCCGGAGAAGGCGAGAGGATGGAATTGGCGCCTGTTTCGCTGGAGACTAGTTGCCGGAAGTGTATCGATTCCGCGATTTCCAGTACTACGGCGTTTCATGCCTTCTCGCCAGATGTGAATAGGCCAATCATCACGAATGTTTTTGGGACGGCGCATGCGTATTCCCCCCTCTTCCCGCCTCTCTTTCGATTGTGGCTAATGTGCTATAGACAATTCGGAAATCTCCTAGTTCTCCAAGCAGCCTCCCAATCACCAACTCTAAAAAGCATGATACCACAGCATATCCTTGCGGAATTATTCCAGAAAACAATTTATTGGCTGCAAACCCTCTCCCCGATTTCGTCTGCCCTCAGACACGACGCGCAGATACTAGAGAATGCAGCGGCGAAGTTGGATTTTCAGATTTCTACTTCTATGGGGCGGCGTTGATGCGAGTGGGCAGGTATAGGATAGTATATTATATCGCAAAGTTTATTTTATTGGTGGTCGAGTTATCAAGATGGGAATTGTTTGTTTATCATACCTTGGTCTTTTCGGGCGTTTTCGGTTCGTTTTTTCTTTTCTTTCTGTTGCTCGGTGTGGTGGTGGCGTGTAGAGGAGGATAGGAAAAGGGGAGAGGGAAAATCGATTGATATTCCCTGTTTCACTTTTTTTTCCAGAGTTATCTAGATCGGGTTTCTTCGGGTTTCCCTTCCCGTTTTGTTTCATCACTTTCATCAATTTCACCAATTGATCGATTGGTCAGTCGGGGTAAATTTATATCTCATGCCAAGCAACATGTAATCGAAAAATGGGTTCGTGATCGATCATAAATTTCCAGCCGGCAGTTCTTCTCCGGGTGTTACTCATTGCAAAACACACAATGGCAAAGAAGTGAAAATTGTTTCACAAAACGCCGCCTAATTTTTAAGCAAATGAAGAGGAAGTAAGTTTAAAAGATGGGTACACAATAGAGAAAAGGAAAATCCCTTAGATAATATGGAAAGTGGAGGGTGAGGGTGGGGGTGGGGGCGAGAAATGAAGATGAAAAATCAATTTATCCAGTGCATTGTGCCCAAAACTCGGAACTTCGCCGATCCTCTTATATCCCTCGAGCTTGCCGCTGCGTGAACTTCAAATTGGGCGTCCTTGTCAACCACCCAGGACATTTTCTTCTCGTCGTAGTATCCCAACGCGTACTTGTCCAGCACGTAGCTGGCTGTCTTGGTCTCGCCGGGCTTCAACTCCACCTTTGCGAATCCCTTCAACTCCTTGACGGGCCGGGGCAAGCCAGACTTTGAGGTTTGTGAGACATAGAACTGAACGGATTCCTTTCCGGCCATTCTTCCGATGTTGGTAATGTCCACTGATACCGTCGTCCTGTCCTTGAATATCTCGGATGAAACCCTCGTATTCTTGTACTCGAATTCTGTGTACGAGAGGCCGAATCCGAAGGGGAAGAGGGGCTCAACTTTTGCTTTGTCGTAGTGGCGGTACCCTAGCCAGATGCCCTCCCCGTAAACCACCCTGTCGTTCTCACCCGGAAAGTTGTGGAATGACGGGGTATCTTCCAACCGCTTGGGGAAGGTCACTGGGAGCTTCCCGCAAGGCGAGATGTTTCCGGCCAGAACGTCCCACAAAGAATTTCCGAGCTCTTGCCCTTGGTACCATGCCTGGAAACGCTAGTCAGTCACATGTCACGGACGTTGAAATAAGGTTGGACATAAGATAAGGATACACACCTGAAGAATGGCAGGCGCTTGGTCAACCCAGGGCATTGTAATCGGAGATCCCGACTGATTTACGATAATCGAGTTCGGATTAGCCTCGAGTACCTTAGAGATAAGCTCGTCTTGGCCACCGGGCAGATCCATGCTCTTCATATCATAAGCCTCGCTCTCCCACTCAATGTTCTTCCCAACAACCAGGACAACCAAATCCGACTCTTTTGCCAAATTCACCGCTTCGCCCAACAAATCATCCCTAACTTCTTCCATAAACCCTACTCTCGACCCGTCCATGATCTCATCCCTATACAACTCGTTTGTGTAGTGCACAGGGACGGGGTTCAGTTCTTTGGATACGCCTTCCACCTCAATCAAGTAGGTTTTTCCACCAATCATGTCAAGATCATGGCGCACTTCTGGAGAGGCATAAGCCATAAACATCTCGGAGCGTTCGGAATCCTTGGTCCGGTTCCAGATATTAATGATTACCTTCTTGTCAACCAGGAGCCTCCCTGGCCCGCATGAACCCATGCTAAAGGTGTGCCTCCCGGAGGTCTTGGGGGTCAGCAGCCCAGTGGCGCGGTACGAGTATCTCTTTCCCGGCACAAACGATTTTGGCAAATTGTCGTAGCACGACAGCACTGTGGTCTCGCGGTGAGAGGCGTGAACTGCCGGTCCACGTAGAACCGTGTTGTCAAAGTACTCCATGTACATGCCATGCTTCCCGTTCTTGGGCGAAACACAGGTCTCCGGGAATAAAGGAATCCATTTATTGGCTAGGCATCCCTTTGCGTGCTCAACCTTCAGATTTGGGAACTTGGATGCGGCATTTTCGACGAAAGAATCGTAGGGATTTTGGCGGTAGTGGGGATTTAGAGCTGCCGAACTTTAGGTGAAGAAAGTTAGCCGGCGGGGTCCCGATTTATCATGTTCCCTAAGCGCGCCACCTGTGCAAAAAAACAAAAAACTCGGAGTCGGTC
>Ga0307507_10002691_pt1 | contig 36533 bp, 33 predicted proteins | sample 7_EM_MG_FD_207223 | JGI IMG/M metagenome (GOLD analysis project Ga0307507, IMG submission 207223) | Populus trichocarpa ectomycorrhiza microbial communities from riparian zone in the Pacific Northwest, United States - 7_EM | ecosystem: Host-associated > Plants > Roots > Unclassified | place...
ACAGGGTGTTTGCGTGCGTTGCAACGAAATTCAGGGCGCACAGGGCGTAGAGAACGCAGAAGCGACGTCGCTTGCGTCAGGGCGCAACGCCGACGGATCTGACGCAAGGTATTTTTTTGCTGATGGTAGGTTTCCACTGGACAACACAATAGTGTGTAATTGGGTCATTTTTATTGGTTGTTTAGTGACAAGACTCATGAGTGTGGTCATGCGGTTTATGTATCTCCCACATGTAAGCCCTTCGAGGCACATGACTTATTTTATAGGTTAAAATAAGGGGCGAGATATGGCAGAGCTGACTCGTCCGAGTTAGTTGATGGATTACACACTATGACTCACTATGAGGCATGAGTTGCATGACGCGAGAGTATGAGTCACGTAGGATTAGAGTTGAGGGAAGAACCCCTATCTAAGGGGACCCTCGGGGCTTGAGATTTGGGTCACGAACGATCTCCTCTATACCTCCGGCGATTGAAATCTCAACACCATGAGATTACATCGTCAACATCCACCCTCTCTCCTCTCTTCTAATGGCTCTTTTGCCTAGGAGGGTGATGCTACACCCCCCCTCTCCCCTCTGATTCCCTTCTGATCTTCCTGTTGCTTTGGCAGCCTGGTTGTATGGGGTTTTACCATTACTTTCCCCGCGTTTCTCCGCACTTGTTTCGCTGCCTCGCTTAACATTTGCACGGTCGGCAACCCCTTTCTTTCGTCAATGGGTCGGTCGCAGTCTCGGGTTATCATCGAAGTAGGGGCCCAGGTAGCTCTGCTCCCTGGTATTGCACTATCTCCTTGAATCACTGGTCGGCATGGTCGACATCATCGAAAAGTGGTGATCTCGTTTCGGTCCTCCCTTCCACGTACTTCTACTTGATTGGGCACACCCCTCCCTCCACTTACTCGGTCTTCGTCCTATTGCTCGATTACAGGCAACAACACCCCCCCTCCCACCTAGCTCAATCCCTCTGGTGTCCGGCCACCACCCACCTCACTTCCTCTAAGGACTCGTGGACTCCCTCGGCCTAACCCGCTACATGTTTTACCATCAGCCCCGCGATCTGCTCTATACAGCCCTGGTACATTTACCCTCGAGTATGATCGTGGTTCGATGAGGTTTGCAGTTAGGGATTGTTAAAAGCCTCATCAGCAAAATGTAAAAATCAGTCCTGGTCCACCAAGGGGGGTTATGGTCCCCCTGGTCCTCCTGGTCTACCCTGATCCACCCTGCTCCACATTTTCAGTAAAATTTCAAAAAGTGTGGATCAGAATGGATCTGAGTGGACCAGGTGGACCATGGGGACCACAACCCCCCTTGGTAGACCTGGAGCGTTCAGGACCACCTTGGACCAGGCTCCAACTTTTTCCTGATGCTTCGCGGCGGATGGGCTTTCTCGGATGCTTCATCTACGGATTTGGTATTTTTGGTTTTTCTCACGGTTAGGTTGTTTCTTGGGTTTTCAGTAGATGCTATCTTTTGGTTGCAGGTTTCATGTGTATTTTGTTGTAGTTTTCAGCGCCTGGGCGCTTGGTGCGGGTTTTCGACCCGGGGTCTTTCTCCCACGGTTTCCACCACCTTGACGATCTGTTGGACTCGGTGGAAGTTTGTTGTGGCCATAGCCTTCGCAGCTACATGATATTTTTGTACTTATTCCTTCGGCCTTCAGCCTCAGCCTAGAAACAAAATTTAACATATGATAAAAATATAAAAAAATATAAAAGAAAGGCTTGGGATTTGGGTTTTTCACGCAACCATCTAAGTTCTTTCATACACTATACTTTCAATACAAGATCTTTTTATCTATCATGCGCTCGGGAATCAAGACAGGACTGTCTTACCTAAGCCTAGTGATGGACGTTGCTAGATAGAAGTCAGAGTACTTAGCTGTCGGCACAGCTATCCGCCTAAGAGAACTGATGGTTAGCAAAATATCGGTTTCCTGCAGCAGGTATCACCCGGAGAGGAGAGGATTGTCACATTTGGTTGCATCATAACCAGCTGCAGGTAACAAACAGACAAAACGGAGACCAACAATGAAGACCACATTGCCCCCATAACTGAAAGCCTTGACCTTTTATCACTAGAATAAGGATTGGAAAGAGCCTTGACAGAAGAGAGGGCACCAAGCCCTACAACTCTGGAACCACCATCACTGGCCAGATACGAAGAAAGAGAGGGACAAGGCCAAACCCGGCGAAACATGATGGTGCCTACACCACAACAAGGAGAGACGACCTCCTCGAATACGACACCAGACTTGAACCCAGAACAGGTGCGACAGATCGTCGCAGCCTTAAGCAGAGGAACCAGGAGGTCCATAGCAAAGGAATCCAAAGTATACCGCGGAGGCCGACCCAAATCTGAGGCTGGCTGGCCCAGCTTGTGGTATACTACAAGATAGTAGGATGACAAGACACAGATGACGAAGAAAAAATCCGATACACGATAAGCCTCCTAAGGGATGACACTAAAATATGGATCACACCATGTGCAGAGGAACCAATCACACCGACAGGAATACCTGGGCAGGATTCAAAGCGGAACTACAAAGCCAATTTGGAGTAATAGATGTGAAAGGCGAAGCGAGGATCAAACGCAACAACATGAAGGAAGGCAAGCGATCGGTCACAGAATACTGGAACAAGTTCCGCCTCGTGGCTAGCGAAGCCGAACTGGACGACTCGACAGGGGGAGAGCTACTCCTTGGAGGAATGAATACAGAATTACAAAATGCCTGGGGAGCCAGCAGCGATGAATACGTGAGCACGGAAGTTCTCACCCAATACGGCATCCTGAAAGAAACCAAGCTGGCAACAGTCAGACACATCCAAGGATCACCAGCAACAAAAAAGACCGAGCGAGAAACTATTGTGCCGCGCAACCCAGACAGGACGTATCGACCCACAAATAATGGCTATCAGAACTACAGTGATCCCCTGGAATTGGACGCTACAAGAAAATAAGCAAGATTCAACATCTCAACAGAGGACTTCCGAAGAAGAATTCGAGAACAACTATTTCTCAAATGCGCACAACCTGGACACTTAACACTAATCTTGTAGACCTCCACGTGCAGGTCTAGTGATGCATAAGATTAATATCAATCTCCGGCTCGCTACGAAGAAGACTCGCTATAAGCTAGTAATTTCGTCGACCCGCAATAAACCACGCTCTAAGTGCTGCATCTTGCACATTAATGCTTATGCTCAGACACTTCATCACTAATTATACAATCTTTATCTAACTATATCATATCCGGCGGCAGTCCGGGGTAGCCTACGGTCCTTGCTGCTTGGGGATTCGAGGTTCATGCTGCATTTTCTAACAGTCTAGCAGTTTCGGCTCCCTTGGGGGTTATTATAGGTCGGGTAGGAATTAGACACCTCAGAGTGCAGAGTCGGGGGCGCCTCCTAGCCGCAAGGCAGCTTGAGGGTGGGCCGCGGAACAGGAGCAGGAGTTGAGTATTCCCTCTCGACGACCCCCTTCGAGAGGAGATTATTGTTAGGGCGGCAAATCCGTACAAGGATGCTAGGTCTGCTCTGCATTGTTGGAGGCCAACGAGGAGAAGCTCGTTCGGAGGATGGAGGAGTGGCATGTTTGGAATAGCTAGGATAGCGGCTGGGGGTCCGTACAGCGAGATTTAGACATCCTTAAGTTGAAGGCAGGTACGTGCATCGCGGCAACATTAGGCGTCGCACAGCTACATTTCACTGTGCCCGGCGGCGCTAGTACAAGTGCAAGTCTGACATGGTGGCCTGGTCACCCGCATCACTCAAAGTGGTGTCTGGTCATGAAACATCACTCGGGGAAACCGAGCAGCGAGAACATTCTCTCTTCTGGGTCGAATGCTGTAGAATAGCAGTAGTAGACCCGGCACAGGCGTTGCGAAAACAACCTATTGGCTCCCAGAGGCCACGCACACTCATGAGGAGCTTCAACCCTTTCAGAGCCTGATCGCTAAGGAAAGCCATCTCAATCCAAGTGAAAGAGTTATCTGGGAAACGGGAAAAAGTTAACTGTGTCGGCTGGGCTCCGGGTGTATGATAGGCCACTAGGAAGTTTATACCAGCACCCCGACTTGCCTACTTGACTAACTCTTAACTTTGCCTTTTCATTAAGATCTCACGGTGCTGCATCACCACTCTCAAGAAGTGCAACACCCTAGTGCTCTACATCATTTAGCCAGCTAATCAAGATGATGATCCTCATCTATAGGTTCTCGGAGCGTGTGTCATCCGTCCACTTGTGCCTATTCCAGCCAAGAATTACCCGGGAACGGAGATCAAGAATTGCCTGTATTTCCAATAAATAACTCAAAATTCGTTATGGTTACACAACTACCTAACCAGCCAAAAAAAAAACATCGTCTCATTATCAGACACTCTATCCGTATGCGAGCTATAAATATGGTGAGGAAAAAAATCTGTGCGTATCTACCCGGCAATACGAAACATACCCCCCCCTATTTTCGGACGCTTCTTACTTTGAACAAATAAACAACTCAAGAAAGTTAACGCCTAGTTAACCGAGACGTTCGCCCCACCGACCGCCCGGCCCAATTCCCATAGCTTTCCCCCGTCCCTCCCGATGCGTATGAGCACTGCGGAGCCTGCCCACTCAAGGCCGAATTCCAAATATCATTCGATGGAAGAAGCCAACCCCGCTGCACCACGCCCCTCCCTTCTCCCCGCTCGGTCCCGCATCCTCGACACTTGTCTAAATCACAAAGCGCCCCCTCCACCGAAAGAAAAAAGAGTGAGAAAAAAAAAACCCCCCGTTCCAACCGGCCCCGCCCTCCAGAGAGCGGCAACCAGGCAAACCACCCTTTTTTTAACAACAAACCTCCGGTCGAAACCTTGCCTCGCGCTAAGACCCTCCCCCTCCCCCCGCACTCTGCCCCCCACATCCGCTTGGGACAAAAATGACCATTATGAGTCAAGAAGGAAAAGAAGAAAAAAAATAAGCTCGGGATTAACACACGCTTACGGCCAACAATTTCTTTTTCCAACCCCATAACCAACGGCTCGGTACTGAGCGGGCAGATGATACAAGGGTCAGGCATAAAAAGAGTAGAACCCTGAGTGGCAGGGGTTGATGTATTGATCCTATCAAAATTAGCGGTGGTAGGTTGCGACGACGAGCTTGTCTGGAAGTGCAAATCTTCCATTGCCCAACAAAGAGAACTTGGAAGGAACTATTTCTCCCAACAAATGCCTTGAACTGGGGGTCGGGCATCTCATCCATCAATTATATCTCCTCAAAATTTGCCAAGGCAAGGAGGAATAGGCATCCTAAGAGTCATGTTTCTCGGGTGTACCGGTACCGTACCACCGCCATGAAACTTTAGCTACGAGTCCTCGTGTGCACCTTACCGGTGCCATTGTTTTGTCCTTGATCCTTGACTAGAAGTGCACTTGTACTCGTTGCAAGCAACGACTGTACTGTAGCACGGGAGCATCGGACATTGGAATTCACGAGCACAGAATTCGAAGATATCCGGACACCCCCGGTGCCAAGGATCCGAGCCTGAGTCTGCCTTGAAATTAAGGCACTCGGGCACCCAAACCTTCGCCTAACGAACTCGAAGGGTACTTTATAAAGGATACCCGTACTAGAAGGGAACTTTCAGGCACAAGTACTCGAGTAAATAAACGATTTGAAACGCGAGACGCCACCTGACCCCCCCCCCCCCCTACCCAACCATTCGAAGCCCAACCACGCAAAGCCTCTATAATACCGTACTTATGAGATCCGTAAGTATCATATGAGCACACTGATGCCCACAAACGATTAACAACACTAGTAAACTTATCCAATCCCTGCCTTCGGGGAATTAGTACCTGCAACAATTACACCCCGGAACACCTACCGCTCCCCCTAATATTATAAGATTAAAAAAAACCCAGACACCAGGGCTCAACCAAATTTATTTCCCGCGGTTAATTACAAGTACAAGGCACAAGGCATGTACTAGTACTGTGCTCTGTGCTAATCTGGCGTCGTAAGGCATTTCAGTAACATGGGGTAAGCCGAACCAACAAAACGTTCTTTCTTTTCCTGCAGTATCATATTATACTGCATGAGTACATCTGGGAAGTACTAATACTGTACCACTTTGTGTATAGTCAAGAGAATTGATATAGACTAACTTGATCAACGAATTTAACCGTATGGTACCCGAGACGGAACTAGGCGGGTGACGAATAGTGACACTTTGTGGGCAAAAAAGTGAATCATTAATGTTTGGGTTTGAAGAAGAAAAAACTTTTTACTGATATGATAATTAATCCTTGTTCGTCACTAGCCTGGTTTCGTCGTTGGTGCGGTGGAGGCTATTGACTGACTGTCAGGGAATGGCTTGGTTTTTGGTAGAGATACTAACTGGTGATAAGAATGATTGGTTGGTCAGGAGCCACTAACTTAACAAACCAACTACAACACAACCAAATCTATCTGTAACCTTAGATTTTTGACAAATCCTCTTATTCCGTTCACACCTCACATATACTTGTGCTTTTGGGAGTATCCGGATTATTAATCCCACCCAGCATTAGCTTCCATACTGTAGAAACCACCTTACAAAGAAGAAGAGAAATGATGATGGGGAAAAAAGTGCGAATCGTTAGGGTAGAAACACGTAATGCCTTCGTGCTATATCTAGACGAGAGGGGAAAAGTGAGTAAAAATGGAGCAGAAAGAAAATTTTCACCAGTAATTAATTGTAGGATTATGGATCAGGTTGGCATTCCAGATTCATTGGTCCGCTATGTTAAGTGGATTGCCGTACCGGTACGATATGCAGTCTGAAAGTGCAGTATGAAAAAGTAAGCTAGGTGTTTGCTCTGGCGGCAAGGGGCCTTTCACCTCACGGGACTCGTGCTGCCCTACCAGTATGGATTGGCGTCCGGGGTGCGTGCTTTTCCACCTTAAAAGCCATGTTATAATACTATGATACCGGTACTTGCCGTGACTAGTTCGATGCTATATGTATGATCGATGTTCTAACGGTCGGAAGACTACGGGGTTCGATCCAAGTTGACCATATGGTGATCCTGTGAGATGGAGAAAAAATTTTCTCTCCTCGCTGTTGCCTAGAATTTACAGTCGATCCCTTTGGTCATCCGACGTCTAACTCAAATATACTCGAGTACTGTCACCGAGAGTCCAGGGCACAATCATGGAGGCCTGGATCACAGGGATGGATTTGAGCACAAGAAAGTAGTGTCCTGGGGAGTACACAGAGTTGGTCAAGATGAACCTGCTAAACCGAAAAAAAATCTGTGGTACACTACGATAGCTGCTGTATGTATTTTTTTCATTATAATTAAAAATTAAGTGCATCGAGTGCTACACATTTCCAGTGCATACATGAGCCAGATTAGGCCTATTATCTAACTATCCCTAAGATATAACAATAATCGCTTTTAACACCAAACCTTAAATCGGACCAATAAGTGCCAAGTGATGACACAAATGGGTCGAGGGGACGATGTGCGTACGTTCCTCTTTGTAAAACTTAGAGCCAAAACCTGAGGTATCTTTCGCATGATAGATATAAAAAAAATTCCCGGCGAACGGGTGGCATGAACAAAAAAGAGGGGAAAAAAGAAAAAAATGCGAAAGGAAAAACATAGGAAAACATAAGTCGTCCTTTACATTGATACTTGCCCGGTAACGAACCCTAGCTGTAGAGGTGTTGCTTCGAATTCCAGTTCTATCAACGGGGCGACCATGCCATCGATAGTAAGGGCTATCTCACTAACGACCCGACCAACTTCTTCCTCAGAAGGATCATGAGTGATTTCGCCGGAGTAAACCCGCGTGCTGGCCTCCGCTTCAGCAGGACCATCAGGTGGCGCTTCGTGCATCTCCAAGTCCTGGTCGGTGGGTGTGGGCTCCAAGTCCTCCGGAACTGCCGGAGCCCTTGGGTCTATGTCGGAATCCTGCCGAGGACAGTCAGCAGCAGTTGCTACAACTGTAGGTGCCCGGGTTGCCGAACGGCTTGACATCCGGCGGAATGAAGATATTTTGCATGCAATTGCCTTCAGTGCCTTCCTGCAGCGTCGTCTCAACCTTCGGGCTACATAGCGAGGGTTTAGCCGGGGTCTAGGCAGCTCGGACGGGGTAGCTTCTCGATGCGGTGTGCTACTGCCACTAGCAGGAGTCGAACCACCGAAATCATTAAATTTTGCTTGGATGTTGTTGGCCTGAGAAGTGCCGGCGAGCGAAAATTCTGAAGGCCCTGGGTCTCTTCCAAACGGTATTCCGGGCTCCTGTAAAGATCTATTGGAAGCGGTTCCACACCTAAGTCCAGCAGAATCTGGTTCTTCTTCCACAGGTGTGGGGATATTATTTTCAGTAAACCCTGGGGTAGAACCTGGAAGCACCGGTATAATTAATGGGTGCGGCTGCTGAGGATGATTGGTGCTGGAGTTAGGGCCTTCGTCAGCATTGTCCGGTCGCACTTGAAATTGTTCGACACTCCCCCTATTTGCTTGAAGGGGGTTGAGATATTTGCTGTTTATATTCTTCCTCCAGCTCATGTGTCTTTTGAGAATATCACGGGCCCATTGGACATCCGCATTATCGTGTTTTCTGCGCTCGCTCCAAATCTGTGTTGCGTGCCGAACTTGTTCGTCAGATGGTCCGACTTCGAAATCAGAGCCCATGCTATCGCGCCTCTTGATGCTAGAAGCGATGGCTTCAGATTCGTCCTCGTTTTCCTGTAGAATTAGCCTTTGGAGCTTGACTCGGGGTTATGTTTGACTCACTAGACGGATACTTTGTCTCCTACTGACAGCAACTCTGTGAAGACTTCGTTGAGATTCTGTACGTCGTTTCCCGGACACATTTCGGTCGATAGGAGCAGGAAGCTCACGTCTTTGATCGAACTCGGAATCCAACGACGAGCGGTTTGTTTGCAAATTCTGCCAGTCCTGGCTACCGTTAGACTCAGTACTAAGTCTTGGGCTCGCTGAAAGGTCCATTGTGTAGTCTCCTGACCCCCGGTTTAAGGTGCTCCGTCTTGATACGGTACCAGAGGTTGGAGTTGTTGACCGAGGCATGGGAGGAGTTGGTGAGGCCGGAGGATACGAACGGTGAGCGGGCCCAACAACAGAATGCCTTGAAGAGTTCCAAGAGTGCCGGCCGATTGGTTTATCGGCCATACTATCAAAGCCCATGATGTCGTGGCGGAAGCCGGATGAAGGTCGTCTCGGTAAACTGACGGAGCTTTGACGACTTCGTGGATTTCCATCCATGGAGCCATCCTCACCAGAGTATTCTGTTGAGCTCCGATCACTGGATGTGTCATGTAGGGTTGGTAGGCGTTCAGAGAAGGACACGCTTGCTTTCCTCGCCGGGACTTTTTGTTTGCCCTTCAGGCTGGAAGGTGTAGGGTTTCGAGGGGGGGGCGAGGGTTCTGGATCATCTCTTAATTCGTTATGGGAATTTGAATTTCTGTTAGCCGCGTGGCCGGTTTCAGCAATATATATTTGCTATGAAGAGTCAATACTGTTTACAATCCAAAGGTTTGAACGAAACAGGATGTCATACACTACCAATAGAAACAGGGTCACTGTATATGACCCGTTTTTCTGAATCTAATTCAAATTGAGTTGCCGGAGTATGGTCCGGCTGCCAGTTTGATGGTGGTGAATATATTTGCGCTTGCGGACTTCTCATGGTGAAGCCAACCACTTGACTGCAATTGCATTTGAATTCGATGGCTTTATCTGGCTCGAGCAGTACTCCGATAACCTTTATGGGGACGTATCGCTCGCAACTCCGGCAAGGCACGATGATTTCTTTTGACATGACATTGTAGGATTCGAAGCTCTTGTGGATTTCTCGCCGGAATTTCCGCAGAAGCTGTAGCATGCTCGCTATCTCGGGGTGCGATCAATGAACAATGATGACAGCGAACCTGGGGGATAATCAAGGCAATTAACAAAGGCAAATTTGGTAGATGGTGTATACTCTCTTCGAGCCAATTCCGGTAGCTGATAGAACAGGAGAGGGACAAGTATGATGGGTGAGGCAGTGTAGGAGAGTGGTAAGTGGAAACTTCCAAAGAAACCTCAAACCTCGAACCAAGCCCCCGGGGTGAAGTCTTTATATGTAGGGGACACTCGAGTAAGTCCACTGAAAAAGAAAAAGAAAAAAGGTCAAAAAAACAAAGTTGCGCAAAGCTATCATCCCTCGAGGGCGCTTCCACTCGTTGACTGATATAGGGTGTTTCAGCCCCACAACAACCATACCGGTAGAACAGAGACAATGGATAACTTACTCCTCTTTGTGTTGGGGCTGAGCCTCGACACGCCTTGGTGGCCGCCCTAGTAAAGCGTGGCGCGGTCATTATCGATTTGTCGATTGCTGTTTAATACCAGTACCATATTGTACGGGCACCGCAGTCCGCCAGAGATACAGCATGATAGCTCATAGCGAACACACCCACCACATGAACAGGTAACTCATTCTCGAGCGCTGAATCCTCCATGTTCTCAGGGGTCAAGATAATATTGTGTGTGTTACGTTGTAAGAAAATAGAGGCAAGAGGTATCGGCAATGGTTTGTTCTTTCTCGAACTGCGCGTGTAGCGAGACACAATACTCGAGTAGGTATCATACCGCAGTTGTTAACACTCCTCTAAGCCATGCCAACCCTCAGCCCTGGTAGCGATATGCAAACAATCCCTGTCTTTATCATACTCAATTCACTTTCAGGACGACATCATTGGACTCTACTGGAACAAAAATACCTTTAATTGATAGCCGACCCAAACCCTACCGTGGTTCAAAAATCTCTTTCGCTAACCTACTGCTTTCTAAAACCCTCGCTACTGATTTTTGTATGTACATGTATAATCGCTTGCCCACATTCTTACCCGAGCGGTTCCCCGCACCAGAAGGGGGAAATTCTCCAGCTTCTAGAAATGTAGGGAAAATGTCTCGAAACTTTGTCCTTGTACTAGTACCGGTACTTGTGTCTAGTAGAAAGTATGCAAGGATGAGACAGGGTTTATTTCGCTGGTTGGGTAGTCTTGTAACAATAGCCGTATTTTCAAATACAGTACTGATTGCCAGATACCAGTCTGCTCTTAAAAAAAAATGAAGCGCAAGGGGTTTCCACTTCTAGAAATATCATGTCCACCTGTTCTCAGTGTGGGCCGGGGGGGGGGAGGGGCTTCCCCATTGTCTGTGCTGGTTGGGTCCTTTCTCACCAAGCTTTCCCAAACACCTGTCCCGACACCGTATCTTATCAGAGGAGTGTTTGACCAACTATGTGCTTCCATTCATTTTTCGTTGGTAATGGTGGTGACAGGAGAAAAGCAAAAAAGCCCGGATTCTCCAAATCTTGAAACTTAGGCAAAAGAGGTTAGTATCTCCCCAGGAACTCTTGCTATGTCACTATGATTGCTTGCCAATTTCGGAGGGGTTTTACCGGAACATCTTAATGCTCGGATGTCAAGGTTTCGCAAGGTTAATCCCGCAACCACGAGTGTCTCCAAGCCCCGGAAGGATGGCTTGGTTCCGCCGTAGGGATTCCTGAGAGATGCTCTACGGCATAGTTGCAGTTGCATGGGCACTTCTTGTTCTTTCAGTGGGGATATAGTACCGGCACTGCACAGCCTCCCCCGTGTCCCTTCTCTATGTGCACCTTTGATTGGTGGCCAGAGTTCCAAGATGGCGGAACGTTTGATCCTCTAGTAGGGACTGCCTTCCAACTTGCATCCCATGCTGCGCATATCGGGCAGGAGGCAATCTGTGGTACTGTGGTGCCTCTCCCTTTCTTTCTTTCTTTCCTCCCTACCGTGGGATGCTGAGGTTGCTATCGTACCTAGTGGTGGATCTTCCAGAATCTAAGGATTGAAGTACAAGATGCTAGTACTCGTAGGGGGTGTTGGTTAATCTTGTGTGGGACATCGCCTGAAACGCTCCTCCGCAAAGGGTTACTATTTAGGTATTTACCGGCATCTATAAGCAACTAGATAGGAGTCATACGAACTGCCTAATGTGTGGACCGGCCTGGCTGATGGGTTACTATATCAATTGTTATTACTCTATGTACTGTGATTAGCACTAACTAGATATGAATTCTTGCTTAGACCTTATCATGATAATTGATTTCGGCACGTTTGATGCGGGGAAGCTATTACTGGGCTCCCACTCTCCTATCGTGGTCCGGGTCCGGGTCCCCGTGGTCCACATCCCTTCATGCAAAGCTCGCCCTACTTTTTGTTACAGCTTTGCAGATCCAAGGATAGCTTCAATATCTTTAGTAATAGCAACTATAGGCTGACATAGTATCGCAGTGCTGTAGATGGCGCGAGAGAAAGCAATTGGCAAGAGATCGGGAAGGGTATTGGTAGCCTGTGGCCCCTGCATCGGAGACGCTTGTTTGAAACGGAATGTTCGGGTGGTCCGTTCAACGGGGGAAGTTGATGCCTAGAGTTATGCGACGCCGTGGCCTCTGACAGGCCCAAGAGAGTTTCTGCTTGGTTTGCCGCTTATGAATGGGGCGAGAATTGCTATCAGGGATCGAATACTACGTAGGGCAGGATACTGGGGGTCAGCGTTCAGGTAACTATAATACTATCCCCTACTTAACTGCTGTGGAAAGTACCTAGTCGCCGAGTCCAGTAACTAGTTAAACCCTTCTCAGAAGAAGTAACTCCGTTGGTTCCAGCCTTGTAGTACTCTACAACGGGTGAAGAGCACAGCAGTGTAACGTACTTTGCTACACTAGAGTTGCTTATCCTAATGCATGGGACCCGTGACCGAGATGTGGTGAGTGATGTGGTGAGTCGCTGTGGAAATTCAAGATTCTCGACGAGTGAGTATCGTAGTGCCTACTAGACTATACCATAGCGACCTCTTGCGCCAAGCTAGAAAAAAAAAGTGCTTAGAGAGGGGGGGCGGCAGCGGTAAAAAAAAGCAAGGCCCATGGATTGATCTGAATTCTCCAGCCTTGCTTCCTAGCTCCGGAAGCTCGACCCTAGTCTTCCGCTGCTGTATGGGGCCCTCGTAGGATTCCTCTCGTTTCAGCGCCCAACGGAAAAGAAGCAGGGAGCCCCAGGGATATGTCAGTGCTTCGACGATAAGAGATGAAGTTCTGGGCTCTATAGGCCCCGCGGGGATAAGTGATTTTGTCCTATGATTCTCCGGCAATTGTGTCGCAAACACAGCTGGTGATATGTTTTTGCTACGCTCCGGCTCTCTAGGTATTAGGTATGATATGATGATGATACTTGGGTTGGAAATTTCGGATACAGCCCACGTAGGCCTTGTCATGCAATGCTCTCGCTGAACCACCCTCACACATGTCTTTGATTCTTTGGGTAACTAACCTGCTAGTTGAGTTTGGCGACACGAGAAAAAAGTTTCCTCAGACTCCTAACCTTGAAGAAAAAAGAAAAACAGCTTTCATCGAAGGATATATCGTACGGGCACTGGCGTCACGGTATGGGTTGGGCTGTGTACGGGTACAAGACTTGCGCCGCAGCGCCTCCGACTATTCTGATAAGTGAAGAAAAGTGAACTGCGCATCTGTGAAAATTTTAGCAGGAGGTTTTTGCCCTTGTTCGATAAAAAAACAAACAACGTGACTTGAAAGAATATATTGATAGGCGCGACAATTTACCAGTATTGCAAGAAGTGCCGTGGGCAAAGTTTTCACACAGCTAATTGAGGTTGACCAGCAAAATAATCCCTGTCATTTGCGAAAACATCCCTGGCACTTGGACAGTCGTGATATTTCTTGATCTATGGCAGATCCACCATCGGCGATCGGGCCCCTAGCCCTCGTAATCTGAGACGAAACACCCCGAGAAGGAACAGTATTTTCCAAATGAGCATAGATTATTTAAGCCGAGCCCGTTGAATCTTATTAACCGGTATTCATAATTTTGTTAACCCACTCCGTTAAGCTTATTTCGGCTTAGCACAGTGATTTCCAATGGAGGATGTAGCGAGTTTTTACTATGGTGGAGGGGATTGGGCTTGGAGAGGAAGGAATAAGCGCGGGAGAGCAACGGCCTTACTCGCAGCAGGCAAGAAGTATCCAAAAGCGGGCTGTGAGTTTGTATGGATGCTCAAATGCCCACAGATTTTTTGCCATAACTTAACCCCTTGAACCCCGGTTATCGGGCGCTTCTTGCCTGCTACGGGCACTATGTACCGCCCAGACAAAAAAAGATAAGCTTAGCCGAGATTCCCTACCGTATCGAGTGACGACACGACTAGCCCTTTTTTTTTTGCGCGGCTACCACTTCCCTCGATCCTCCATCATGAATTTCATCTCCACCCCTCTCCCCCCTATTACTCTTGTTTGATTATTTCCATCATGGACCGATTGAAATCGGTTTCCAAGTCTGGTTGGCATCCCGGTTCGTCCGATTCTAAACCTTCGTCATCATCATCAAGTAGCGGAGACTCACGATGGAGGCGGGACTTTAAAGGGCTTGATCAAGTCGTATGATTCCTCCCATGAGTTCGTCTAACCTGGTGTGTTGTCGCCTGCTGATGGTTCTCAAAGGCTGGCTGGATGGGAAAGCCGGGTAGCTCGGGAAGCGCGGAAAATTCGATAAACCCTCGTCCAATCTCTGCTCTCAAAGATCCTGCCAGCTTTGGGCCTCCGCCAAAACGAGATCCGAACGCACCGCTTCCATCTTCCAAGATTGAAGATGATGAATCTCAAGAGTCCAGACGACCTCTTCCTCCTCCGGTGCCGTTTCGTGTGAACACGACTGGGGTGGACACAGAGTCGTTACCACTGCCCCCGAGACGAGGTGATCAGCCATCCAGTGATGATGGCAGGAAACCACCGGATATTCCCCCTCGCCTACCCCCAAGAAGGGAATCACCGCCTCCACTGCCGAAAGGAGTTGATGAGACTGGTGGATTAAACATGTCAGCTATTGGGCGTCTTGGAAAGGCTGGAATATCTGTTCCGGGGTTTAACATGACGCCAAAATCTTCTTCCCCCTCAGCAATTGGACAGAGGCCCCAGAAAGTTTCCAACTCCCATGATGGGGGGACATCGTTTGCTGAGAAGAAGGCTGCTATTAAAACTGCAAATTCTTTTTACAAAAACCCAATGTCAGTTAATGCCTCAGATGCAAAAGCTGCCCTGAGGACTGGACAAAATTTTCAACAGCGACATGGAGATCAAGTAGCAGCTGGGTATAAAAAAGCGGAGGAGATGGGTTTACATGAGAAACTGAAATCGCAGGGAGGGGGACACGTGCAGGGTTATGCGGATTTGCTGTCCATGCGGGGTTCACCGAATGCCGCTAGCCCCAGAGACGTATCACCTAGAATCATGACACCACCCCCAATACGTGCTAGACCTTCTCCACCGCTCCCCATAAGACCTTCCGACCATAGCCTTCAAGAGACAAAGGGTGTCATGTCACCAACTACAAAAAAGAAACCTCCACCACTACCACCTAAGAAGAAGCCTGCCGCATTAACTCCACGTGGATCCACGAGTCCTGCCCTACCTCCAATTCCAGTTGGCAGCAGACCTTCACTACCATCTGCGGTGCTAGTCCTTCCTAACAACGGATTGCCTTCTCGAATTTTTCCCGAAGTACCTCCAGATCTAGATCTTGAGCTTTCTACAGCTTGGTTTTCGAAGTCACCCTTGAGATTTCCTAAGTCAATTGAAGCGATTGAGGGGAAAATGCTTATGTCGACCTCACAATGGACACGAGCATCCTCGGGAAGAACCACACATACTCTATTAATAGCTTCTCGGTGGACAATGAACCTTTCCACCACAAAGATCAAGCTCACCTGGGACGCTTCGGCCCCCGCCGCGACTGTCAAAGCTCTTCAAAGACACATCCCCCCACCCAGTTCACCACCATCCCTCGACGTGGAATGGGGCGATAGGATTGTGGAATGGGTTACTGATAGGCTCGGTCAGCAGGTAGGCAACGGTGAATGCTGGACGTTGGCAGACGAATGCTTCCGAGCCCTCCGGGAGGAGGATGAGCGAAGAGGGGGAGATAAAATAATGGTACCTCAGGGAACCAGTTTCGGGCTCTGCGTCTATTCGCACTACCCCAACATATCGCCCTCGCCTCAGAGGCTCCCAAACACACCCCTAAAGCGAGGAGATATCTTGCAGTTCCGAGCCGCCCATTGGGTCAGAAGGGATGAATACGGGGCGTTAATTTTTGAACAACGGGCGGGGGCCCCGGAGAATACCAATGCTTGCCACGACCACACCGCTATCGTAGAAAACGTGAGAGAAGGCCCTGAGGGCATCGTGGTGCGAGCTCTGCAGCAGAACTCGAATGGTGTGAAGACAGTTGGTCGGGGGGAATTTGTACTTGGAGACACCATGATCGATGGTGGTGTGCGGGTATTCCGAGCGGTATCGGATGGATGGGTGGAGTTCGATACTGAGTGGTAGATATGTACAGTTCTCGAGTAGATAGGGGGGAGCATAGAAATGAAAGGAAGAAAAAAGAAAAGATAGTGTCACCCAGCGGTCTGTCTCGTCTTGTTTGTGCCTTGTTGAGTGTCCTGTACGGCAGTTTATAACATCAATATAATAGATTGTTGGTTTGTCCTACCATCCGCCTCCACCACGGGAGGAGGGCGATGGATTCCATGCCCTGGCTATTGCACTTTTCACCTTGCACACCAGCAAACGTCCGGTTGCGGTGCAGCGGTGAAGCCCAGCATAAGTGTCTTGCGAGTATGTGTATTTTATGATTGCACTATTTTTTGTTCTTCCCATCCCTCTCCCTCTTATCACTCAGCCCGGACACACACATGGGTATGATGAGCTATCACTTCACTGCGAGAAACACGATATATCACTTGCGTACGTATGTCATGCCTTTAAGGTGCGCTGATATGGTACTGTATAGTATTACTCGTGCTGTGCATTGGTAGTCCGAGACAATGCGATATGCCGCTCCCCTCAGTATTGCCCTTCATTCTTCCTTTTTCCCCCCGATTCAAGATCAAGTTCTCGCTCATGATCCTATTATACGAGAAATCTCTGTAAATATAATATATTAGGTGTAGTTCTGCGGAGGGGGGGGGGGGGCAGCTCTACTCTTTGTTTGCTTACTTACGCAGAGTAGATGAGACTGTAGTAGGTGCCGCTTCGCTTCGTCTATAGCTACGTGTGTGGGGTATGGTGCGGGGGGTGGGGGAAGTCCTCGCTAATCGCAAGGGGTAGAGTAGAACTTATCGAATTCTATTATAGTTTGTAAGTTCTGCACGGTACGGTACTTGTGTCGGCAAGACTTTAGAGCTGTGAAGTTGATAGTGGACCATAGCATTCCCCCTGCCATAATCAACCTATCACCACTCACCCACTGCCTTACTACGAGTACGAGTACGACTAACCACCCAATACGCTAGACTCCAGCATCAGTACCGTGGCGTACTACATAGTTACCCCGCCAACTAATCAGACTAATCCATACGCCAAACCGCACCTCGAAGGAATTTGTGCGATGTGCGCACATTCCACTCGACACATCCCGGGAATGCACAGCAAGGGGGAGGGGGGGGGGGAAAAAAGTGCCCATGACGACGTGGCTTACTACAAGAATGATCTCCCGAATCGAGGAAAAATCCAAAACTGAGGTTGTGATTGGCTAGCGTCAGGGATGGATGGATGTGGTGGGAAAGTTAGGTTGCCTAGCATAGCATACGATGTGTATTATATTCCCGGGATGTGGTTGTTGTACTCAGAGTGATAATGTGTGATTATGGTGGCTGTCGTCGTGGAGGTAGAGGTAGGGTTTATGGGAGGTAGGGTTTACGAAAGAAGGTGTAGAAAGTACGGGGTATGATACGATAAGAAAGTAACTTAATCATGAGTTATGATAGATATCTGCAGTGATCGGTTCGTGTGATTGGATGGTTGGTTGGCGTTAGTGGGTGAGTTATCGTACGGTAGGGGAACACGTCCTCGTTTCGCTGCGGTCATGGTCATGGTTGTTCGTGTTCGTGGCAGTCAGAATCGGCTGCACACGCGTTACGATGTGGTGATTCACTGTATTTATTTATTCTGGTGGTCTGGTGGCTCGATTAAATACCCGCACAAGTGCTCTCTGGGAAGTTAATGAGTAGTTGATTTTGAGTTAACCAGCAAAAACAATCCCTGTCTGGTGGGAAAACATCTCCCCTGGCAGCAGTATTAATACGTGCTGTTTTGGGGGACAAACCAGGATATTGTTATATTATTGGGAAAAAGCAAAACTCCATTGATTTTTTAAAAAAGGAAAACAAACAAGAAAGGATAATTATATACAGTTCCTCACTCCTCCATGAAAATTGCGGAGATGGGTTTGTTTTCCCCACCAATGCTCGTATAACACATAAAGCCTACCCTTACCTGCAGCATTTCCATCTAAATTCGTCAATCCTTTTAAAAAATTGTTTTTTTTTTCATTGGTTTCATTCCTTTCATCTCGTGCAAGCGTATCAATGCTTGCTTTTAAGCGTTTCATCGAGCAGACTTCTCGGCGAGAGCAGCAGCCTTCGCAGCTCTTTTGGTCTTTCCACGTTTGGTGTAAGATTCAACGAAGAAACTGACGAATAGGTAACTGTTTGGCTGTGAGTTTTTGACTCAATCGTTTGGTTGAAGTGTGAAACATGGGGATAGACTTACGTTAACGGTGTGAGGTAAATGACATTTGCAACGACAGCCCAGACTTCTCCGGGATTTGACAGACAGTGCACCATTCCGGGTACCTTGACGTCCACCGGCATTCCATGGTCGGAAAAGGAAGCGGAAGCTGAGGAGGATGGAACAACCTCAGTTAGGGAACCGGAGAGGTAAGTGGTAGGAGTGAAGTAGACAAAAAGGTGCAAAGCAGCGAGTGAGCCACCAACAACAAATTGGGTGATCTGGAGGGAAGTAAGGCTGCGCTTGAGGGCATTCGGGACGGGAACGCGGACAGTGGACAGGGTGTAGTAGAAGTACATGAGGGTATGGATTAGTGAGTTGAAGATGCAGAAGACCCAGATAGGTGGTGACATGAACCTACGGGTTTATCAATTAGCCTCAGGATCCAAAGGTAGTGGCTGTAAGGTGAAAGTATTAACAAACCTTATTCCAGCCCACATACAGATCATTGCACCAGCATGGTGATAAGTCTGCAAAAGACTACTCTTCTTTCCCTTCGCAATGATGATAGCAGTATCCAAGACCTCGTAAAACTTGCTCAAGTAGAAGAGCCACCCGTAAAATGCCAATCCTTCTTCCCAAAGTCCAACACCCCCTTCCATTTCTCTAATTTCCACACCTTCGAATCTGGTCTCGGGTCTAATCTTGCATAATGACTCAACTACTCCCGGAACCCCCCTAGAGGTCACAATTGACCGGTTGATCGCACCGGCCATCCCAATGAATGTCCATAGAGAGTAAACAGCTAGGAAGAGATTGTGAAGCAGCACAAATGCCTTAAAGATCCGTGTCGTAGCAATGTAGTATGGTTTTCCGTTGCATCGGGAATTAAGAAGGTGCACGGCCGCGGCATAAACCGCTGCGATCGACAATGGTACCCGGGGATCGAGGAAGGCCGTGTAGAGGGGTTCAGAGATGGTGAAAGGGTACTTTGATGCTGAGGGTGGGATTGTCGGGGAAGCGGTGGACGGGGATGGCAGTAGCGCAAGCCATGAACTCGGAGGAAAGGCTACCTTTAGCGATGGAATGAATGACCCCACGGCGGCTTGCATCGTATCAATCAATTGGTCGTCAAAACTTGGGGAAAGGAAAAGGTGTAATCTGGAATGAAGAGAAAGAGAAGGAGAGGAAGAAGACAAGAGGGAGAGGATATGTACTTGTGTAAGTTGCCAACGATCCTCTCAGCTTCCCTTGCGAATGATGCGCGGGGGGGGGACGAATTTATTTATTCATATTTATTTTATTTTTGATTGGGAAGCTCGCTTGTTGGCCCCTGCATGATGAAGTCCTCAACCTTTTAAGGCTACGCAATGGAATATTGTTGGGAGTCTTGACGCGCAGAGATTTCTGGAGAGGATGCCTGCTTTTCCCGCGGCAAAAGCCTCAAGAAGGAGCCAAAGACATTCTCTTGATCTTGGGAAGGGTGGGAAAGACTGCGTTCCGTTGTTCGCCTTAGGAATCCGGTGTCATGATAGTTTACCGTTATCGTGATGACCCGCTAGCACACTGGTATGATAGGACACCAATAGTCTATTGGCGTAGAGCAGCTGCTTGGTGTGCAGTTGTTGGGACAACGCATCTTGGACGAGGACGATAATTGTATCGTAACAATACCGGTAATTCGGTGCAAGCACTACAAGTAGAATCTAGCTGGAAAAGCGTACCTTTGTTTGCCTGGCATTGCCCGACAATCCGCCTTAGCTGCTAAACAAACTCCAGTGTATCATCGGGTCCTTGTCTGAGGGAGTTTTAACTTGAGGCTCAGCTGAAGATTGTTTCACCCTTTGGCTGTCAGCCCAACCCCAACAAAAAAAACTAATCCATCCCTCGCCAAGGAATCGCTTAACACCCCTCAATTAAGCCCACCAGCACCAATCACCACTCGTCCCTAGTCTCAAGTGCCAGAAACTACTGGTAGGGGGTATATTTTGTATGGGAGCTTACTCCGTAGATGCAGACAGATATTTTGCCGTATCCTTCTCTAATCCCTGTTTTCGGGTATTTATGGCCGGGGAAGAGTGCCAGCCCCAGAGATGTTATGCCTCACTGGCCTCCAGGGCAAAAGTGCAACGGAAAAACAGTTTATCCGTTAATAATAATAATAATTAATATACGGTATCCCACTAAACCCACTAGCTCCCCTAGGAATTCCCCCCCTCACTCATCAATTTGCAGATCCAATTGGCCCTACACTTCTTTAAATTTACGACGCTTTTTTCCTTCCGAAAGTAGAAATCAATGACCGGTACCGTACCGTACTTGCTCTGCAGCCTTCACAAGAGGGAGGATGCAGGAAGCGCCGGCCTAAATTGGGGGAGGGAGGGTTATACGGTGCTCGCGCCATGCTGTGGAAGGCCCCGGACACCCGAGAATTGTTGGGATGTGGATTGTTTGGCAGGTGCAACGGTTTATGCAGGCAGTGCTTTTCTCCCGCAATTTATTTATTGATTGAGAGATCTTTTGCGGCTAGATATGATACATAGGTGGGAGTGATAACGGCTGCGGATCATCGGCCAGGCTGCGGAGATCCTTGCCAGGGCTCTATCGTTTGGCTTGATCAATAGATAGTTCTTTCGTGGGGAGGATTGCTCTGGTGGGGTGGGGGTTTTTTGATACAATAGTTTTATGCAATTGGTGCGTATTCTTGGTGAGGATAGGAACCTGGACACCCTCAGGATGCTGGTAGGTCTGAGACATCAATGGGGCAAGGGGATTGACCAAGGATTTGGAGATATACGCTGGTTTTTTGTAGCATCCTAATTCCTCAAATTGCTTTCTTGATTGTTCTTTTTTTTTTTTTTTTGCTGCATCATCCCGAGCTGTAATGCCCTAGGCGAGGCACGAGATCGGCACATGCGCCGTGGTTGATTGCAAAAATGCGTTAAATTGAACTCAGGTGTGCGGGCTTTTAACCTCGCTCGGAGCGCCCGATTCTTCCGCAGACGCCGGATTGGTGCTAAGGATAGTCTAACCAACTAAGGCGCAAGGGACCCACAAAATTGTGCCAACTTAAGCAAGTATGAATGGCGAAAGGCAATTCGACAGACCTCTCTTGAGGTGAATCTGACGTTTGCAAGAAGATAGGAGTATTCCGGTATGTTGGGGTTTGGATTAGGTTCTCTTAGCGTCATATTCTATCATCGGATATTCATTTATGGTTTGCCAGCATATGGCTTTATAAGGTGATAGCTTTGCTATGTTATCTGTTAGTCATCGCGGATCTATATATTTCAGACCCCAGTGGTCAATGGATGCCGTTGGGATATAGTCTACTTATTGAAGAATATATTATGCTCCTCAGCCTTCATTACCGACCTACCATCAGTACTTGGCTTATTATCAACAGTCATGATTTCCAAAAGCTGCTCATTTTTCCTTGAGCCTTAGCATACCTGCCAAACATTTAAGCTAAGCATTAAAACTAGAACATCGACGACAGTTAGTATAGCTAAGATTCAAATGCATTTTAGAAGAACAATCGGTCACCATTTACCCTACTTAGCTGCCATTACGGAAAATTCTGATTTCTATCAAGTTGGGAATTCTTCCGGTAGGTGGCTTCTAATATCTTTGTGATATGAAGTAAGCCAGTGTATATCGGCCAAGTTACGCCCTATCAGATCCCCCAGATCGTGTGTGTGCAGGTGGAAAAATGTGGCAAGAGCAGTTGTGGCATTCGGCTCATCCCAAATAGAAGGAGGTTTCACTCGCTAGAGTTGTTGAGAAAACGGGGAGATGGAGGCTCATCCTACATGCTTAACTTTGATCTATTTTATCTATATCTACCGTACCTCGATGGCTATTGACCTCATAAAACAGGTGGTAATGGTGAGGGTGGATCTGCAGGTACACCTATAGGGAATTCAGTCAGCCTCTGGTGTTTTCCTTCAGTCTGTCCGGACAATCCGCTAGGACAATTGAATATTTATCTTCGCACTCATGCCTAGTCACTCGTGGTGGGGACCCGGCCAGTCGTAGATACTAGAGTTCACGTTTGCCCCTGGGGCGAGTAATATAAAAGGCGGGGACAAAAAATCTTGACACCCCTGATATATTTCAGAGACTGAACATAGCCCGCTGAAAAATAAAAATAGATTATGACAAGCGAATAGAATTAAAAATTAAGCAAAAGAAGAACCTCCTAAATGAAACTAGAAATATAACACAAGAATCACTAGCCCATTGGCCACACGTGCCCCCCAAGAAAGAAAAAAAAAGCGCAGCAATCCACTTCATGAATCCATTTTTATACCTCTTCCACGGATACTCCTCCCGTACCCTTTGGGCAAGAGCACCCCCGCGACAACTAGGGAGTACAGATATTAGTTCTGGAAAGCTTTCTAAGGCCGTGCCTCCCATGGAACTTAAACATTCCTAATCGGAACTATGTCTGGGAGTATGGACTCTAGTCGATCGGAAGGGTGGCATCCGTGTACCGGAACTGGATACTGTAGGAGGTGGGATGAGAGTGCGAGAAGGACGAGAGGAGGAGGAGGCGAAAGGGATGAGGCCAAGGATAAAGTCTATATTACCGTGGCTACTGCGAAAGCTAAACATATACATGTACAGAGGGATCCTCGGGAAAAGTAATGCTTCTGGGACCTAGGGCGTGCTGGCAGTTGTGGTTTTATGGGCCTCGAATAGCCTTACTATTGCACCCTGTTCTCTCGCGATAGCCCCCTGGAGTGGTGTTGAGCCAGAATGGTCTTTTCTATCTAAGTTGATACATTCCTGCCCCAATAGCAGCTTCACTACTTGCTTATTCCCCCAGCGGGCAGCATAGTGAAGTGGAGTTCGGCCATTATTGTCTGGTCTGTTAGGGTCGATATCTTTCCGTGCCAGAAGTAGCTTCAGTACTCCCTCGTGTCCATTGTGGGCAGCGTACGAGAATGGGGTTCGACCGTTGTTATCTAGAGTCTCGGGGTTGACATCTTGCCGCTCTAGTAAGAGCTTCAATACTCCTTCATGCCCTTTGGCGGCAGCGTGCGAGAATGGGGTTTGGCCGTAGTCGTCTCGCCTCTCGGGGTCGACATCTTCTCGTGCTAATAGTAGCTCCAGTACTCGCTCGTGTCCATTCAAGGTGGCCCACCAGAGCGGTGATCGGTTATCGGGCGTGTCTGACCGGTCGGGGTCGACATTTTTCAGTGCCAAAAGTAGTTCTACCATTTGTTCATGGCCATACTGGGCAGCCCAGATAAGTGGTGTGAAACCGGCGCAATCTCTTTGGTTGAGATCATAGTCCCCCATCTCTATTAAAGTACTCGCAAGCTCAGCAATTCCGAATATGGATGTACAGTGTAGCCCAGTGAACACGAAATCACCCTCTGGAGGACCAAAAATCCAAGGACATTCGGCTTGGTCCTCCAGAAGGACCCTAGCAGATATGTGACTACCATACTGGTTAAAGAGCTTTATAGCCAATGACTTTGCGCGATCCGAGAGTTCCCTCTTAGCGTGGCTTCCCCAATATATAGAAGAATATTGGAGAAAGGGGACCCCCCGGATGTCATCGAATGTAAGTGGGATGATATTGATATGTTGGGAATTTAGATAAGTCAAGCATGTTTCCGCCATCGTAGAGTGTGCTCCAGGAAAGAGATCGGGGCGGGAGCAAAGGTACTCTTTGAGAGAAAAGTGGATCAAGCGAACATTTGAAGCTCCCTTGTCGACGATGACAAGTCCTTGACAGCATCCTAACAATGTTGATATTGGGGGAACATTGTCGGGATTGAAATCGGGTGATCCAATCTCAACTGCTAGGGCTTGACATAATTCATCCACACGCAACGGCCTCTCCGAATAACAAATCCACATTAGAGCGGCCATTCCGAGTCTTGCCTTCTCCCCTCCCTGTGCTTTTATGCGTTCCAGAGTTATTTCGTACGCATCGCCTAATCCTAAGCCAGCTGTCATTGCCCCGAGCCTTTGCCGCCTCCGGTAGATGGTTGTTTCCTGCAAGACGGCATCGATATTCAGGGATACTAGCAGGAATCTAGATGCGCATCTGTCAGTGGACAACTTGGAAAGGGCCTAATTGTCGCCGTTCTTCGCACGTACATTTCAGAAACAGTTTCGGGAATCTTTTTCAAAATATCGGCCTCCAAGCAATCATCCATCGCGTCAGGGTTTGTGTCTTCATCTAGCCTGGCCTGGAGATATCCGTATATATCTTCCTTCTTAGGACTTATGAATAAAGTCACAGTCACCCGTCCAAGACGGCTTTCAATCTCACCCCGAACATGTGCCCTTCCGGTTAGGAATATTCGAGTGTCTGGAGACTTTTGGAGAATCAGCCTTAGCGAACTAAGAACTTTAAGCCGGTGCGCTGCAATACATTCATCTAGAGCGTCAATACATAGAAACGTGGGCTGGGAGGACAATGTGATCTCCAGCAGCTCCACGATTTGGGAAAGCTGCAATCCCCGGCCACCAAGAAATCTCTTCCCACCCTTAAAAGCTTGCACTATGTGCTCCGGAATTTCTTCGAGACCAGCAACAACCTGCTTTAGCAGGGAACCTAACATATTCGTTGGAGACTGCTCTTTCTGGGAGGTGTAGTCAAAGTAAAAGCAGGCAATAGCGGTATTTGGTCCCGCTTGGTCGCATAGAGTATCTACCACTAATGAACTAATATTTCGGCTTGTCAGCAATAACATTCTTCGTTTTTTCATCAAATATTGTTTCTGTTACCTGATATGTGTCTTGCCTGCCCCTGGGCTTCCATAGCAAAATAGTGTCGCATTGCTAGATTCTTCCCCATTACCATCACGCCAGCTTCTAAACTCGTCGGTTTTAAGGAGCCAATCCCCCACGTCGGCGACCCGGTTATTCCTAATGTCTTGGTGCCTGATGTGAGGTTCTAGTGGGGATAGCCAGTCCAAAATTTTGGACCTATGATCAACTACGTAGTGGTTCGAAACATTATGAACGTTATAAGAGTTGGTAGTGTTAAAAGAGTTAGTATTGAAAGAACTGGTGTTATCATTCCTAGAGGAAAACATTTTCTCGTTTTTGCTGGTTCGAATGGGCGAGGATAGCTCACTGCGGAGGATTGGTTGATGGAGCCACTACGATACGAGTAGAGGAAGCGGGGTAGGTTTTTCGTCCTTTACGGTTGCTGTGCCACCTTGTAGTGTTCTGCCCCTAGGGGCCAGGAACCCTGACATGATAGGCGCAGCCAACGACAGGCAGGTCTTACAGGGTGGCGTAACGCTGATTTCTGTGAGTTGCTTGTGGGGAGGATATGGGCGCTAGTGGTAAATGCTGGTATGGGCAGTAGTCATCCGTCATCGTTGGAAAATTCGTTACAAGTATAATAATATTGCGATTTAGAAAATTATTAGGAAGGAGAGAAAGTGGAAAAAACAACAACTGTTGCTTGTGCCTTAGACACCCATTTCAGGACGTTATGACGACATTATGTCCAGGTTAAGCAATGATCACTAGAAGCATTGTTGATCCTCAGGGTCAGCTCTTAGTTTTGGAAGACGAGAACGGCTTTTGTGGGCAAAGCCATATCTTGAATGGCAGACATCTTTCTTTCCACAGCTAAGGCCTATTATGCTTCCCGCTTTTTATTTTTATTTTTAAAAAAAAACACCATCCCTAGTAACCAAGAGTTACAAGTACAAACAAGTTTAGCTAAGTAGACCCTTAAGACGAATCCCAGATGTTATAGGCCTTGTGCAAAAGGGAGATCAAGTAGTCCAAGGTGACTGAGTTTATGTTTTTGTTTCATTGTGGATGCGGATGTGAAGAATCCCTTTATATACCACTATCCACGAAACCCAAGACAAATGCCGACATAAATAATAACAGAAATGAAGGACAAGAACAGCGCCACAAGACCAAGTCTAACCGGAACTCCAATGGAGGGAAAAGGGAAAGAAGAGAAAAAACACAAAAGCTGATAAATGGCTAGTGGCCCCCGGAAACTAGGAAAACGCCCTTATCAAAAAAGTATATTTACATCTAAATCTACGGAGGTCTTGCCTACACCAATCCCTCACTCGGCAAGTATTTACGGAAGGAGGATATATTTAGTGACGAAGAAGGAAGGATGTAAAAAAAAAAGGGCGGAGAGGCAAATAAGAGAGGTGATGATAAAACACCGGCCGACGGCAAATGAGAGGGTTGATTGATTGTTAGGATAGGCGGCAGTTTTCCGTCGAGGGCACCAGAGCTTTAGGGGCCAGAGGAAGGAAGCGGGGAGAGCCAGGGCAGTGCGGTCGAGAGAGAGGTTTCTATCCGCGGGCTTGGAAACAGATCTCTTCAGGCCCAATACTATAGGTTTCCCATCGTGGTCTGGAAATAGGAACGCAGGTTGCCGTCGAGGTCTCTGATATCGGTGCCCAGGTGATTAGTGCGGAATTGTATCTCTGCCACGCACTAGCCCCCATGCCTAGAACGTGGTGGGAGGGATGTCTGGCCACTGCAACCCGCCGCGTCGGAATTGGTATTGCCCCGTTCCGATAGAATCCTCACAAACCCGGCATGTCCTTTGGGGAGAGCCAACGACAATGAGGTTTAGTGCTAACTATCTAGTATGGCGGTGTAGACACCTCCGTTCTTGAAACATCTTTACTACCCATTATGCCCACAACCAGTGACCCACCTGAGTGGTGTCCAGCCATGAGAGGTATCTGGCCGGTTGGGGTTGACCTCCTCTCTTTCCAAAAGCATCTTTACTACCCCCTTATGCCCATTCACAGCCGCCCACGAGAGTGGCGTCTGGCCATATCTGGTGTCTGGCCGGTCGGGATTGATATCCTCTCTTTCCAAAAGCATCTCTACTACCCCCTTACGCCCGTACTCGGCCGCCCACGAGAGTGGTGTCTGGCCATAGTTGGTGTCTGGCCGGTCGGGATTGATCCCCTCTCGTTCCAAAAGCAACTTTACTACCCCCCCATGGCCGTTCCCAGCCGCCAACGAGAGTGGTGTCTGGCCATATCTGGTGTCTTCCCGGTCGGGATTGACATCCTCTCGTTGCAGAAGCACCTTCACTGCCCCCTTACGCCCGCTCTCGGCCGCCCACGAGAGTGGTGTCCGGCCACAAAAGGTGTCTGTCCGATCGGGATTGACCTCCTCTCTTTCTAAAAGCATCTTTACTACCCCCGAATGCCCTCTCTCAGCCGCCCACGAGAGTGGTGTCCGGTCATTAAAGGTGTCCGCCCGATCGGGATTGACCTCCTCTCTTTCCAAAAGCATCTTTACTATCCCCTCATGCCCGCTCACAGCCGCCAACGAGAGTGGTGTCCGGCCATATCTAGTGTCTTCCCGGTCGGGATTGACATCCTCTCGTTGTAGAAGCACCTTTACTGCCCCATCATGCCCGTTCTCAACCGCCAACTAGAGTGGTGTTTGGCTATAAAAGGTGTCTGTTTGGCCGGGATTGACATCCTCTCGTTCTAAAAGCAGCTTTACTACCCCCTCATGCCCGTTCCCAGCCGCCAACGAGAGTGGTGTCTGCCCATATCTGGTGTCTGGCCAATCGGGATTGACCTCTTGTCCTAAAAGCAGCTTTACTACCCCCTCATGCCCGTTCCCAGCCGCCAACGAGAGTGGTGTCTGTCCATATCTGGTGTCTGGCTGGTCGGGATTGAACTCCTCTCTTTTCAAAAGCATCTTTACTACCCCCGAATGCCCGCCCTCAGCCGCCCACGAGAGTGGCGTCCGACCATATTCGGTATCTGCCTGATCGGGATTAATATCCTCTCGTTCCAAAAGTATATTTACCACTTCGTGCCCTCTTTTAGCTGCCCAGGTGAGAGCCGTCATCCCCACGCAATCCTTTGCATTAACATCCCATTCCTTCATCCCCAATACAGTAGAAAAAATCCCCCCGATCTCGAGGAATGCTACTCCATGGAGTCCTGCAAATCCCGTAGTGCCTCCCCCTCTGCTAAAGTACGGGCCGCTACAGTGATCTCGATTATAGTTTAACAATAGTAGTTGAGTAGATATGTGTTCATCAAATTTATCGAGAAGCCTCAATGCAAGTATTTTAATATTTTCCGTCATCACTCTTCTTGAATGCCTCCCCCAGTAAATAGAAGCATATTCTAGAAGGGGCGTTGCTGTAGGAGCCGAGTAGAGAATAGGCGGAACATCCCTGACACATCTAGAATTCAGGTATGTCAAGCAAACCTCGGCAATTGTTGAGTGAGGACTATCGAATAGGGTCGGATCACAAGAGAGATGCTCCTGAAGAGTAAAGTGTACCAGTCGGACTGTGGACGAAGATGCCTCGGCCGTGACAAGACCTAGACAAGATGATAGGAGTGTCCGTAATGCGGGAACATTTTCCGGATCCAGATCGGCAGACCCTATCTCTACTCCTAAGGCGTGACAGAGCTCCTCGGCTCGTAACGGCCGTTCCGAATACAACACCCACATTAGGACCTTTAGCCCAAGTTCTGATTTATGTCCCTTCTGCGCTTTCAGTCGCGTTAGAGTTGCCGTGTAGGCATCACTTAATCCATTGCCTTGTGTCATCTCTTCGAGTTTCTTTCTTCTCCGACGAATTGTCACCTCTCCTAGAATAGCGTCGATATTGAGCGAAACAAGAAGGAATCTGCATACAATCTTTGGTAAGTATACATCATTGATAGGGTGGAATGCTAAATGGTCCTACGCACATATCAGATATCTTTTCTAGGATAACTCTCATAATATCCACCCGTAAATCATTGCTCATCGCCTCCGGCTCGGCATCCCTGTCTAACCTCATCTCGAGATAATTCCGAATATCGTCCGTGTTAGGGCTGATGGGTATCACAACTGCCCAGGTGAGATATCTTTGAATATCTTCCCTGACATGGGGCCTCCCGGTGAGGAATATTCTCGTGCTAGGGAACTCCCGAACGATATCTCTCAGAGATCCGAGAAGCTCGGGCAGGCACTTCGGTAAACATTCGTTCAAGGCATCAATACAGATGAAAACCCGGGGCAGTGAAGCAATAGTAGTCCTCAACATCCCCATCAGATCCGCGAGTCGCGGCCCTCTACCACCAACCTCCTTTTTCGCTTTTTGAAACGCCTCCCATATATCCTTCGCGATCACCCCTCTGCCTACCAGCTGCTTCAGAATAGCTCCCACAATGTTGTTGATTGTCTGATCTTGCTGGGAAAGGAAGTCGCAGTAGAAGGCTGCAACGGCGATATTTTCCTCCCCCGCCTCATCGCACAGGCTATCGATCACCAAGGAACTAGTATTTCTAGCCGTCAGTGGTATTCGCTTCTTTCGAAGTATCCCGCCCCTCACCTCAGGTATGTCTTCCCCACTCCCGGATTTCCGGAGCAAAACAAGACAGCCTTATCGGCTTCACCCTCACTGCCCCTCCACTCCCGAAACTCGCTCGTTTCCAAAAACCAATCTCCTACACCGTCGAACCGGTCGGTGCGCACCCCTTGGTGTCTGTTATTCGGCTCCAGTGAAGAGAGCCAACGCATGATCTGTGCATCCTCGTCGGACTTATTGAAGGTGCTGTTGAAACTACCGATTATATTGCCGCAGTGGGCATTGCCGTCGCCGATGCTGACCGGTTGCGTATGTGAAGTTTGGGCCATGATATTCTATCCAAAGTGTTGGTTGAGTGTAGAAATGGTGTAGAGATTTGTAGGGAGGCCAGGGCAGTCTACAAACATTCTGTTACTAGAGCTGAAGATAGCGGGGCGATGTGGCTTGTTGCGACACAATTAGTATCCAATCACTTCCCTTTGGTGGGGGCGCATGACTGATAGGAGATATGTCTCGCAAAGGCTTCTGTCGAGTGGCTGTAGATTGGGCACAAATTTCGTATTCCGCAGCTAGCTAGTCTCTAGGCCGGAATGATGTATCATAATAAATATTATAGGTTGAACCTTAGTCAAGGTTAAGGAGGTTCGAAGCCCTAGGTGCGGCAACTACAAGTGCTCGCGGTCACGAAGTACCACTCGGTGGGCTTTGGAGATTAGGAACCGCAGTCGGGGGGTTGATACCTTGGATACTTGGTGGCGAGAAGGTGGTTGTCGCGGTATGTAGCTTGCAATACTATCGTACTTAGTGTGTCTTGAACTCTCGGCGTTGGAAATTTCTTGAACAGTGCAATGGGAACAGATCTTTGTATCTTAGATGGTTTTGGCAAGGCACACTTAGAGGGAATTTCACGACGTGGAAAATGGATTAAAGTTTGTTAATAAGGATTCACATCTTTTACACCATGCTATTGTTTTGGCTTTTTTTGGGATTCTTAACACTAAACAAGCCAGCAAGGGGTGCTTTTATCCCCCCCCCTCGTTTCAGCAACCCATAATAATATATTATTGTAGACCTTGATGCGAAGGTAAAAGTTGCAAACTGATTGGGCTTCGCCCGGTGGCCATAAAGGCGAATAATTTTATTATTATTATGATAAATGAAGGGAATTAAATAAAAACACCCCCGAAAAAAACTTGAACGAAACTAGACATAATACAAAATAATCGCCGGCCCGCTAGCCATCCATGCTCCCCCACCCCGAGGGTGTTGCGGGCCTCCTTTGAGCCCCGCGGGCCCACCCACATACCCCCACCCCACGGCAACTCCTCCCTTACCTTTTTGGCGATACCTTCATCACAAGTAGGCGGATGCAGATAGAAGCCCTAAAATTCTTTGTATGTCAACTTTCCATGAAGCCCAAACGCTCCAGGCCAGATCCATATTCGTGAGTAGGGGCACAGCCGATCTGAAGAACGGTATTTATGTAGTGAAACCGGACACCTAGGAGGTGGGGCAGGTGTGGGAGAAGGAAGCAGAGGACATGAGGCCAAGTGGGATAAAACCTCTGCTTCTGTAGTGCTTGCGAGAGCTGGGTGTGGGCGCATTCGAAGAGATTGTCAGGAGAAGCCGTGCCTTCTGTGATCTAATGCGTACCGGGGTTGCGGTTTGACGGGCTTGGAGGAGCCTTGATACTTCCCCATGCCCTCTCTTAGTGGCCAACAGGGGTAGTGTTGATTTATATTTGTTTGCCCTATCGAGGTTAACAGCTTCCCAAGCTAATAGTAGATTCACTACCCCCGCACGCCCCATCATGGCAGCAATCGAAATTGGTCCCAGACCGTTATTGTCTAGTCTATCCGGGTTGACGTCTTCTCGCGCCAACAGCAGCTCCACTACTCCTTCATGCCCGCTCAGGGTAGCGTTGGAGAGTGGTGTCGAGCCAGCGGATGTGTTTTGGCTGTCGGGATTGACGTCTTGTTGCGCCAATAGTAGCTTCACTACTCCCTCATGCCCTTAGAGGCAACCCACGAGAGTGGCTAAATGCCCCAGAACTCATCCGGCCTAGTAGAGTCGATACTTCCTTGCGCTAATAGCAGCTCTATCAGCTCCTCGTGATTATTCATGATAGCATGGATGACTAGTGTAAAACCCGCAGAATCACTTTGGTTGATATCACAACCTTTCATCTCTATCAGACTACTTGCAAGCTCAACAATTCTAAATATGGATGCACAGTGTAGCACGGAAAACACAAAGTCATCATCGAGAGTGGCAAAGGGCGGGTTTTCTGCTTGGTCCTCCATAAGGACTCTAGCAGATATGTGATTGCCGTACCGGCTAAATAGGTTTACCGCCAGTGACTTTGCACGATTCGGGGGTCCCCTTCTCGCATGGCTTCCCCAGTATAAAGAGGAATAGGTAAGAAAAGGGATGTGTTGGAGGTCGGACATAGATGTAGGCGGAATGTCATTAGCATGCTGAAAATTCAGATAAGTCAAGCAAGTTTCCGCTATTGTAGAATGTGCTCCAGCAAAGAGGTCGGGGTGGGCGCAAAGCACTCCTTGAGAGAGAAGTGGATCAACCGAAGATTCGAAGCTCTCTTATCGACGATGACAAGTCCTTGACAACATCCTAACAATGTTGATATTGGGGGAACATTGTCGCGATTGAAATCTGGTCCAATCTCAACTGCGAGGGCTTGACATAGTTCATCAAACCCTTCAGATCATTCTTCATTAAGAATATAGTTATTATAGGTCCTTGATTTCCCCCCAGTAAGCTCATCGCAAAATATATTCCTACCGCTACCGCGAAGCCATTCCACTCACCAAGGAGGACTTTGAGGACATGTACACGTTGAGTAATAGCCCGAGTATCAGGCAGCGCTTGGCTAATTGGGAGAAGTACAAAGATCCTGTCACCTCTACTTCACCCACTGCTTAATTTCTCTTCCTTCTCTTCCTTTCATATTTATCTGCTTCGGCTTCTGGGTTTAGGTATTTCTTTAGGCGGGGTTGCGATTTGCCTTCTTATTTCGTGTAAATTTTTCCGGGGTTGTGAGCTGTATATAGTATTTGGAATCAATTAGATCACAGATTACGGGGTTTATCTCGCACTTGAATTGATGTGTTGGTATGATATCGATACTTATGCTCGGAGCACTGGATGGGCTCTTCCCGACCTGGATATATATCCTACTAGAGAAGCTGTAGCACGTCGGGTTCCAAAAAGTCTCTCGAAATTCGCGTAGATCAGGGTCTTGAATATCTCAGACTTTATTGTGCCCCCTGCCGGCCTCCCCTCCATCTCATTCCTGATAATATTATGATACCGGCACGATACATCAGCGCCCGCGGATAACCCTCAAGTAAAAAACTTTCGTGCTCGCAGTCCATCTGAATACATAGGCCTAATCTCGACGCTAACTTGGCCACCCTCTTCTCCAGAGACCAATATACTTTATATTTGAGACATAGTACACGGCACATTTACAAGGGAGCTAATACTAGCCACCTACGAACCCGTCCTACGCTTTCCAGTACGATAGTACGGTAGCTTGATCTCACCTTTCATATAATGGCCCCATCCCCCCTACCGTAAGAACTCGAATAGAAGAAAAATTTGCTAGGACGTTGGAGTTGCCTCTCCTGGTGGGGCGCCTCGTATATTCCTTTTCTTTTGTCTCAACTGGGGGCTGAGTTTGCGGTGTTTCCCCTCGCGTAGCTGAGAAGGGAAATTCCAACGTCCTAGCACATTTTTCTTCTATTCGAGTTTTTACGGTATCATATTATTCAAAAACAGCAGCCCTAGCTTCGTATTCATCCATCATCACTCGGTTGTTAAGGATAGACAGCTGTTGGAAATCGCAGTCTCATGCCCGCAGCACTACAAGGCCGCACGGGTATGATACGCGTACGCACTAGTCAATGACGCGCAAGCTATAAAAATTGTTTCCACACCCCTGTTGGTTTCTCTTTGTTTCCTTTCTGTTCTTTCTCTCGTCTTCCTTTCTCTTTGCACTTCACTTCTTCCTCAAGTCTTTCCTTTCTTTAACTCATCACTACGATATTATGCGGAAGATCATTATTGATATCGTACAAACATTGTGTCTCCACACAACCCGTTCCACTCCGCTGCGTAAAACCCTAACCGTAAATCATCACCTCCGCATCAAATATTTTCAACAACAGCCAGAGAATTAATGGTGTTTGTTTTCAACTGAAACCGTTGGCGAATGTACTTGAGAACTAGTCCATGTGAAGTTTTGTTGGTGTCATGGTGTGCCGCTGGGTGAGGGTCTAGACAGGGAAGTATCGGGAATGGGGCTTTTCCTAGAGTAGTTTTTTTTACTTACCCTCGGACTCCCGCGCAAAATTAGTTCCAACCAAGCTCAGATATTGGTGTGTTTCTTCGTTGATGTACCATAACCTATTTTGCGCCGGATTACTGCCATGAGGTATTGGTTTGGTGATGGACTAGAGTCTGAGGAAGTGGCATCTGCCTCCAACAAAAGTGAGAGCGGAACAAGCGAGAGCTTTGGTGGACCTAACAGGAGGAGAGGGGCACAGGCCGGTAGCTATACAACAGATTCAACTGGTAAACCCCTAGGGGACAGGCCTTATTCCTTTTTGTCGTAGGTCTTCCTCTGTGTCGCAAGTATCCCTCATCCCTGGTCTGCAGCTCGCATGGCTTCTTCATCGAAGAACCTCAGTCCTTAATAGAGGGCCGGATGGACTCAGTGCGGGATCTTCCTCCCCAACCAGTCTTGGGGATCTTATTAATTCTCCCGAGCAGGGTTCTGAATGGATAGCGGTGGGCTGGACTGGACTAGCTGGTACGGTGAAAATCAAGTCTAGTCTAACGGTGGAAATTAGACTGACGGGAGTCACGAGTGCTGAAACTCACTGAACCGAGATTGGTCGGACTGGGTCAGCCGCGTGATCGAATTTCTATGGTCTTTTAACCGACAGCCTTTGGGAACGAATCTTTGCTTCGACTATATAGCCCCTAACAGAAACGAGATGTTCGTTTTGGGTTTTTATAAGATGTATTCATGTAAAATAAGGCGAGGAAGGGTACAGGAAACTTGAGTGTATGTTAGAGTGCATGTAAGGCACGCAGGAGAGCGAACAGTGGCTCTGGGACAATGAAAAATGGAGCAAAGCCAGAATCTGTAACTAGGAAACAATTACTAATTTGAATATAAATTTAGGGTTGTCATGCAGTAGGGAAGTAATAAGCTATAGTTGAAAACAAAGACAGAAAGTTCGGATGATAACTACAAGAATCGTATATGCCCCCCTGCCAGAATGATTTTAGGAATCCTCATCTAAATAACGGTCCATACCCATAAACGCTCATACTTGTATGCGCATGCCAGATTCCCGGCTTCGATCCCAGGCCGTGAAGATCGGCAAGGAAGAATTTAAAGTTAAATCCAGAAAGGGGAGGAGGAGAAACGAAAGACGGAGGTGGCGAAGGCTTGTTGGAGGCTCTAGGGAGGGATTTGAAGGCGGTTTGAAGGTGAGGGAAGCGGCGAGCAGTATATATTACGAGCATAGAAATGCTCAAAAAACAGCTAATATGAGTTTTGAGAGCGGAAGGAGAGATTTGCGCTAGAGCCGAACCTCATTGGGGTTCGCAGATTGGCGGGATTGGAGTAGATTCACCACTCCCTCGTGCCCGGAGCGAGAAGCCCACCAAAGCGGTGTCCGGCCATCATGGTCTGGGATATTGGGGTTGACATCCTCCCGTCTTAGCAGTAGTTGCACTACCCCATCATGGCCACCTGCAGCAGCCCACGAGAGCGGCGTTCGACCGGACTTATCTGTCATATTAGGGTTCACATTTTGCCATCCTAACAGTAGCTTCATTACTCCATCATGCCCAAACCTGGCAGCCGCCGCGAGAGGCGTTTGGCCATTGGATGAGATGCCCAGAGTGATGTCTTCCCGCTCCAGCAGTAGTTTTACGACTTGATCATTCCCACGCTCGGCAGCGCACAGGAGCGGTGTTCTGCCAAGGTTATCGGCCACATTGGGGTTGACATCTTCCCTTCTCAACAGTAGCTTAACGAGTCTATGTGACATGTACTGGGTAGCCATCATGAGTGGTGTTTCACCATCATCGTTCGCGATATCAGGGGTAACGTCTTCTCGTTCTAACAGTAGCTGTACTACTCGATAAGAGCAATGCTCGACTGCGCACAAGAGCGGTGTTCGGCCACGTTTATCGGTCAAATTAAGGTTGACATCCTCACGTTCCAGCAGCAGCTGCACTACCCTATGGTTACACCGCATGGCAGCCCACGAGACTGGTGTTCTGCCATTATTGTCTGGAATGTCCAGGTTGACGTCTTTCCATCCCAAGAGTAGCTTCACAACTTCATCACGCCCACAACCAGCGGCCCACGAAAGTGGTGTTCGACCGCCGATGTCTGTCAGATTGGGGTTGACATCTTTCTGTCCCAGCAGTAGCTTCACTACGGCACCGTGGCCTTCGCCGGCAGCCCATGAGAGAGGTGTTCGTCTACAATTGTCAGGCATGGTGGCTTTGACGTAGTCCTCCAGTTGCGACGGTAGTTGCAGTACTCAAAGGGCGAAACGGGGCCGGAAAGGGGAGTGAAAAAGATTC
>Ga0307507_10002692_pt1 | contig 36529 bp, 6 predicted proteins | sample 7_EM_MG_FD_207223 | JGI IMG/M metagenome (GOLD analysis project Ga0307507, IMG submission 207223) | Populus trichocarpa ectomycorrhiza microbial communities from riparian zone in the Pacific Northwest, United States - 7_EM | ecosystem: Host-associated > Plants > Roots > Unclassified | place...
TTCTAACTTAATGAGGAAATATCTAACTTAATAAAGAAGCATCTAAACCAAATAAGGTAGGGGGTGTACGTGTATCAATTGGGGGGTGTACGCGTATCATTTAGGGGGTGTATGATTATCGTTTCCCTTAAAATAAGCATATTAAAACTACTAAGGACAATTATAAGGACAATTAAGAGAAGTATAAACACCCTATATATAAAGCGGACTTAAAGGGGCAACGCTATACTACGCTATAACATTAGATAAACCTAAATTCCGCATAAAAGAACCTAATAAGTATAATGGTAACTTTCACCGCACATGCAACCTTACCAAAAGGTAGCGCCACATTTCAAAACTTACGCATACCCATCTTACTATCGAAAACAATCGATTTTCCAACTTTCAAGACCTAATTCCTACTGCCTAGCAAGCTAGAGGTAGATTTATTTGTCGTTTTACCCCTTTTCCCCAATAGAAAATTTTCTTAAGGGTGGCCCTAGCTTATAAGCGAGGCACGGATAGGAACACCAAAACTACTACTACTACCACCACCAATACCAAGTCTTTTTTAGCTAGTTTTTCTACTACCTTTAGGAAAAGGATAGTAAAAACTAGCAAGGCTTTTTACCTAGTTTTTCACCTCTGGGACTAGGAGATAAGAGACCTAAGGAGGTTACTATCTACTGTAAAAACTAGGAAATCCCCCTGGAGATGCCAAAGCCCAGCAGACCAAAAAAGAAACAACCTCCTATAGAAATAAGTGATAATGAGTCTACATTCACTTTTTCTCCCCCTTCTCCTTCTCCTGACCTATTTAGGGCAGGAGAAAAAAGAGGATATCCTCAGTCTTCTTCTAAAAAAGAAAACCAAAAACAACCTATAAAAAAGACAATAAAACCAACGACTGCTACCGATAGTATACCTAGTATATCTTCTCCTGCCCTTTCTACAAGATAATACCTACAAAAAAAGCTTTAGAATGCCTAACCCAGGCCTATAAGGGACTACAAGAACATGAAGAAAAAGCAAAAGAACAAGTTAAATAGCTAGAGGACCATACTCGAAGTCTCTTAGCAGGAAAAAAACCCTTTCAAAAAAAAGAAAAGGCAGAGGATGTCCTAAATGGACTAGTAGAAGAAGTAAGAGCTCTCCGTACAGAGGTAGCCTCTACTAAGGAAACTTACGCAGAGAGACTAAAGAGGGACCTCCTTTCTTCTTCGTCCTCTCTACCCTCCTTATTATCACCATCTCTTACCCCTTCTCCTTCTAGTAGGAGTTCTACTTCTACTAGAAGTAAAAAAAAGCAGCTATAAGAAAGGAGGCTAGTTCTAATTACAGACCAAAAGGATAAACCCTTAGATACCTTCTCTATACGAAATAAAGTCAATCAACTATTTGCATCAAAACTGCAAGTAAAAAAGCCAGTTCTAGCGTCTATAGCTAGAACTAAAGGAAAACAAAATATTCTCCTTACAACGACAGAAGAGTATAATGCAGATTTCCTAGTCAAATATAAGGATATCTGGCATAGCTGCTTTACCTTTTAAAGAGAACAAAAACTAGAACCATGGGTTCAAATTATAGCCCATGGGGTTCCTACCTTACCTTTTATAGGAGAGGGAGGCTCTAAGCTTCTAAAAGAAGAAATTGAGACCTTTAATCCTATAGGGATACAAGGACTACCTAGATGGATCTTATCTAGTGTAAAAAGACATGATCCACAGACCAGATTCGGCTCTATAGTCTTTACTGTAGAAAACGAAGAGAAAAGACAAGAAATCCTCAAGCAAAAAGAGATCTCAATTGCAGGTACAGCTACTAAGGTAGTAAAGTACCTAGAAGTCTCTCCTACTACACAGTGCACTAGCTGTCAAAAATTCGGCCATATAGGAGACAGATGCTCTACTAGAGCGTGTAGATTTTGTGCGGCTGTATATTTATCTAAAGACTACACCTGTTCTACCTGTATAACAATAGGCAAGCCTTGTAAACATACTATACCTCTTTGCATCAATTGTAAAGAAAAACACTTTGCTAATAGTAAAGACTGTGAGACTCTGAAAGCAGCTAAACTAGTACATCGTACTAGCTTAGAAGATTCTATGGAAGAATAGATAAAACGAATAGGATTCTAGAAGGAGGCAACTCCTACTAGGATCTTAACAAGATATTAGAGAGTAAAAGGACAGAAATAAATTGCAAAAGGACAGGGACAGGTGTTAGGATTTCTTTAGGTTTTCCTACCGTTTTCTCATTCCCTAGTAGTTGCAGTAACTTGGTATTTTACTAAGGAACTATAAACTCCTAGTTTAGGGGTTTATAAACTACTAGGACGTAGCTACTAGTACATGTTAAGTTGTCTAGAAAGGATTCATGTATATAGAACTATAGCGCCATAGCCTAGAGGCTGCATGCGCAGTATTGTACGTAGTATAATACAATGGATATATATATATATATATATATATAAAGTATAATGGTAATAGTCTCTGGAACTATAATTATTTTATCTGTTAATGCGAAACTAAGTGTCTGTACAAGTAGAGGTTGTAAATAACGTTACGCGCAGAGCGTATGCGGCAGGGGCTGTATGCGTAGCGTAGGTCACCTGACCACTTACGGCCCAATAGATAGCCCGACCTTTACTACCCCTTTCTTTCTCTTTTGGTAGACAAGATAGACACGAATGAATTAAGAACCAGTTACCTTATATTGCAATTGCAGTACCCCCCCGGGTGATACCGACACTAAGTTTTAGTTAGATCTAAAACGTTACTTTAATAAGTATAATTAGATACTAATTACTTCTACCTTTCTACGTGGCACCGTTAAAAGGTTATAGACACGCTATAAGAAGAAACTTACTATACCCCTTAAATTTAGCAAACTTAAGTCCTGGTTGGTTAATTAGATCTAAGACCCTACTAATTAAGGGATAGATTATAACTAGTAATACTATAACGCTAAACAGCAAGAAGGCCAGAGTATAATCTAGTTTATAAATTACTTAGAAGAGCTAGAAGACAATATACCCTACTTAAACCTATAGGATAATGCTATATAACTTTACTAGCTACTTGCTAAGTTACAACCTAAGATTTAATAAGCTATATAGGAGAAGGGCGAAATTTCTACCTCTTAAGAAAAGCTTATCTCTAAAGCTACTCGGATTAAAAACGCTAAAAGAGACTATCTAGGTAAGTGAAAGGAATAAGACGCTAATAATAAAGAGCGTAAAACTAGACCTGTTACGGCACTGACGTGCGTAACCTGGATAGGGCCTAGTCAGGGGGTTCGCTTACGTCTTGGCTCCATGTATATAGACGTGTTCTTTCCACGACCTTCTTCTGCTCCTTATCTTGATATCCGAGTCCATAGACATTCCAATTGTACAGGCGTGCGCTTGTTACTTTATACGGTGCTAGTTCCTCGATTGACTGAGTCGCCGTAACAAGACCTAGCTTTAATAAAAGGGGCAGATTCCAACCTAACTACTCTATAAAAGGACAACGTAAGCAGGCTTTGCAACCCTAGAGCAACGCTGGTTAACCCTAGAATAATAATAGGCAGAAACTATAGAACTAAGAGTTATATAGCTGTTATAACTATAGTAAGAAAGGCTATATACAGCGCTTCTACTAATAGAAGAAGTAAAAGTTAGCTTAATTAGGAAAAGAAGGAGCCTAATAGACCTTTACTCTCTTATACTAGGCTAGTAAGAGAAGGAGGGAGCAAGCTGCCGTATGGTTATTCCTGTCTCCATTTAAGTTAATAATAAATAGGTAACGCGAGATTGCCTTATAGACAGTGACGTAACTATAGGGTTTATTTCTTAATTACTAGTAAAAGAATTAGATTTGGACCTTAGTGGCTTATAAGTGCGTACTGTTTAAAGCATTAGAGGCTACTAGATTCCGTACTATAGGGAATAAACTTTTTCCGTAGCTAGCTAGGACCGCAATGGTCTATAGGATACGTAGGAGATACACTTCTATGCCGCAGAAATTAAGGGGTATAACCTTATTTTAGGATACCTATAGCTTTAATAAGTTAATCCAGATATTAATTGGCCTTTAGCCTTGTATTAATACCAAAAGTCTTAACCGCGTATTATGGTTAAAGATTAAAAGACTTTCTTAAAATATATATAAGAAGAAGGGTAGGCATATACTATATATGCTACCCTTAATACTAAGAATAGGGATATAGAGTATTTATTTTTAGATATTTAGCTATATATAGTTAAGGAACTAGAGATTCTATAGGAATATATAGACTTAGAGAATGTTTCTAATAAAGAGGCTATACAAATCTTACCTAATCCTATATTAGTTAAGTATAAGATAGACATAGGGGATAAGCAACTTCCTTTTAGACTACTATATAACCTATTAAAAAACAAGCTAGCGGTATTACGTTAATATATAGTAGACAATTTTTAGAAAGGATAGATTTGGCCTTTTATAAGCCCGGTAGGGATACCAATTATATTTATACCTAAGAAGGATGGGACCCTATGTCTCTATATTAACTATTAGGCGCTTAATAGGATTACTATAAAGAATTACTACCCGCTACTCTTAATAGGGAAGCTTATTAACAGACTATTAGGCGCGAAGATATTTATAAAATTAGATCTAAAAGATATATACTATTAAATCCGGATTAAGGCTGGCAATAAATAGAAAACAGCGTTCTAAATATAGTATGGCCACTTTAAGTACCTAGTAATGCTATTTAGGCTTACCAACACACCGGCGATATTTTAGGCCTATATTAATAAGGTATTATTAAGCCTGTTAGATATAATATATATAGTCTACCTTAATAACATTATGGTCTACTCTAATAATTATAAAGTATATACGCACTATATATAAATAGTACTAGAAAGACTATAAGAATATAAACTCTATATAAACCTAAAGAAATGCACGTTCTATACTACTAGTATTAATTTTCTGGGCTTTATTATTAGTGTTAATAGAGTATTAATAGAGAAAAGCCGGGTGGATGCTATTAGGGAATAGCCCTACCCTATAATATTTAGAGAAGTGTAGGTTTTCTTAGACACGGCAAACTTCTACTAAACGTTTATTATTTACTATACGTAAGTGATATTCCTAATTGCTGATTGCTAAAGAGATCTAAAAACGGCAAAAAGCTAGAACTCTTTATATTTAGAGAAGCCGCTAAGTAGGCTATAGACCGGTTAAAAGATTTATTTATATTAGTGCTAATTCTAATATACTTCTATTAGGAGCTATATATATGCCTTAAAATAGACACATCTGGCTTTGCCCTAAGGGCAATTTTATCTTAATTAAAAGATAGAAAGTAGCATTCTATAGCATTTTGGTTAAGGAAAATAACCCCTATAAAATAGCGTTATATAACATATAACCAGGAGCTACTTACAATAGTCATAGTAATAAAGTACTAGCGATATTATTGTATAGGAAGCAATTATCCTATTAAAGTCCTTACAGACTATAACAACCTATAATACTTTATAACTATAAAGGTATTAAGTGGTCAATAAGCTAGATAGGCAGAGGTACTATTACAGTATAACTTTAAAATTATATACCGCCTAGGAAAGACAAATCCCGCTAATAAATTGTTAAGATGTCTAGATTATAAGACTAGAAGAATCTAGGATAGTATAGGGGAAATAATTTCTATATTATAAAATTTACTTAGAAAGAAAGAAGAATCTTTCCCTAAAACTATAGAATTTCATAATAGGGCAGAGGTCCTAGCAATATAGCTGCGAAATACTATAATAATAGAGCCGCAGGATATAGTTATAGACTAGGTTATAGACTAAGCAGATATTATAAAGTTGGCATACCCTAAAATTAGTAAGAATTCTGCAGGATATACTAGAGGTATTATGGCACCTTTAACTTAATAGCGTATTAGCTATAAGTTTCTAAATCTAAAGGGGATAGGTAAGATGCCTATCCGCAGTATAATATACTGTATAACAGTAGGAGAATCTGCTAGTACTAATAGTTTAAACGTCTTATACTACGCCTAGGGTCTATAATAGTGGTGGGTAAAATAGAAGTAAGTAATCTATACAAAACCTTTCTAGATTTTCTTCTTTAAGTATAATAAAGGGATGCCTTTGTTGCTAGAAAGAGGTAAAAAGATATAGTAAAGACCAACTTAATCAGAGTTACTAAGAAGCTATAGCAGCAAGACTAAAAGGGTCTATTACGCTTTAAGGATGCTATATATATCCTAAAGGACCAAACGGTTTAAGATAAAATTCTAAAGGTCTTCTATAATAACCCTCTTAGGGGTTACTACGGTGCTAATAGGACCCTTAAGGCCGTTTAAAGGAAATACTTTTGGGATAGAATATCTAAAGAAGTTAAGGACTATGTATTAAGATATAATATATGCTATAAGGGCGCGAAGAGGCTTTAGGGAAGATTTAAAGGAATAATATATATTCTATCTAGTCTAAGGGTATATAGCTCTTATAAAGTACAAGACGTTATATAAAGAAGAGAAAGGAACATAGAAAGCTTATAACTAAATATTTAAGGGTCTTGGCAGTAAACGCGTGGACATAAACACACGTGGGTTTTAATAGGGTTTAACCAAATTCCATTACATTAGTGGAATTTAGTAGAATTTAATCAAGTTAGCAGAATTTAGCAGAACTTAATTAACTTAGTAGAATTTGGCAGAATTTAATTAAAGTATTAGAATTTATCTATTAAGTGTTTTACTAAGACATTCCCACTATAACTGGGCTAGTCCCGTTGTAGTACCCCCCCATTTAGCCAAAGGTCTAAAACAATTTAGTTTAGTTAAGAATTTATAACTTATCGCCTTATAAGCGTTATAATATAGTTTAAGTTTTTTTTAATTTTAAGTTTCCTGCTATTATATTTTATATCTTTATATTAGGTAGCAGTTGTTTGCCTTTATATTATATCTATCCAGCCAGAGTAGGCCGCAAAGAATAGTCCTTATAGAATTCTTTTACCAGGGAAGGTATGTTAGCCTTAATCTAGTTATAGGTTTCCTAGGTTTATATTTTATATCCTTTCCATTTAACAAGAAGTTTAAATTGTTTAAATTGTGTTTTTTATCGCATATTATTAATTGAGTTAATAAAGTAGGAACTGTTACCATTATTAACAATTATAGGAGGTAGTGGCGGAATTTCGCGAGTTATAGGATTGTCTTTTAAAGGTTGCAATAGGCTTATATAGAACATTAGGTGTATTTTTATCTTAGCTAGCAGTTTAAGCTTATAGACGTACGGGCTTAGTTTCTTTTTAATTTAGTATAGGCCTATAACGTTAGGAAAACGGGGGGGTGGTAGGGGCTAGCTAGGGGCTAGCTAGGGGCTGGCCCGGGGTCATTTCAGCTAAATCCGCTGATCTGCTTATGTACACTTCTTTACGCTAGCCCGGGGCTAGCCCGGGGCCATATTAGCAACATTAGCGCATTTTATACGTTTTATACAATATTTCCTATAGCTGCAATATTTATAACTATAAAATAAATAATAAAATTCAAAATTCAAAATTCAAAATTCAAAATTCAAAATTAATAGTAGCTATAAGGGATATCTCTCGCAGAGGCTCTAAATCGTCAATTGGCGGCGTTCCCGATGATCCGCCAGCCATGTACTGATTTCCTAACTAGGCCTACTGCCTGCCTGCCTGCCTGCCTGTCCTGCCTGTCCTGCCTGTCCTACTTGTTCGTGCCTACCTGTCTGTGCCTACCTGTCTGTACCTACCGTCTGTGCCTATCGTCTGTATCTGTCTTTGGTATCTAATTCAATTCGGGGGAGAGGTTGGCCCGATTAAAGGCTCCAATTAATTCAATTAATCGATTGATTGTATTAATTCGAATTATTCTCTATAGGCATTAGCTGGCGGTACATTCGAACGGTGGTTGTCTAGGGTACCTCCCTAGGAAGCCTTGATTCCATTTAATTCGGTGGCAGGCTGATGTCGAGGCTCTGGTTCGATTCGATCGATCGATTGAATCGTTCGTAGTGTTCGCTGGCTGGTTGTTCGAACGGTCGTTGTCTGGTTCTGGTAACAGTCATCTGGTTCTCACGACGGTCGTCTGGTTCTGGCGACGGTCGTCTGGTTCTGATCACAGTCCTCTGCTGGCTACCGTTCTGGTGCCTCCCTAAGTAGGGAGGGTGTAAGGAAGGAAGGGCAAAGGTGGCATTTAGGTGTACAAGGGGTATGCAAAGGCATGTGTAGAGGCTGTCGGGAATATAGCGGGGACCCGATGGCACTTAGGACAATTTAGATGATTAGGAAAATCAAAGTCCTGCTAGGAGCCTGCTAGGAGCCCTTTAGGATTTTAATACCCTAATAGTAATAAATACAATAATAGTAACAATACTTATTTTACAGCCATAAGCTAGCTTATTGCTATAATATGCACGGCATTACGCTCTTTTAGCTAGCGTAGTGCTAGCGTATAGCTTAGGGGTTTGGCTAATATGACGGAAAGCTAGCCCTGGGCCCAAAAATACATTTAGCGAAACCAAATTTCCTGCGCCACTTCCCGTTTTCCTGACGAAACTTCCAATTAAGTTTCTTTAAGGGCCATTAAGTCCGCAAGTTTTGTGTATTTAGGTAAACTATATTACCCTCCTTAAAGTCCTATACAGGAGCTTATCCTTTATTTATATGCCATTCCTATACCGTTTAAGAATATATTAATTCGCTTTATAATAGTTCCGTTAACTGCTTTATTTAATTAGCGAAGTTATATATATTAATTAACTGAATCCGCTTAATTATGGGTCCTGTTATATTAATTTTAGGTTATAGTTTAAATCTAAAATAAGGGTCTTATCCATACGTTATATAGAACGTTACGTCTATTAATATATTTATCGTATTATTTGTAATAAACTTAGCTAAAGGCAGCTATTTTTCCCAGTCGTCTTATAGGTAGGAGCAATATATTTATAGATATTATTTTATAATCGCGTTTGCAATTTTAGTTTAACTATCTATCTTTAGATAAAATACAGTTAGGAGTCGTATTTAAATACTTAACTATTTATATAGAGCTTACTAGAAGTCTAAAACGAACTAGCCTTTATAGTTAGATATTATTAAGTTAGGAAGTCCATATAGCTTAAAGACGTGCTTAATGAAATATTCGGCTACTAATATTGCATTAATTGAGTCTATAGGGATCATATATCGCATTTTTATAAAATAGTTAACTACTACTATAATATTTATAAACCTATTACTGCTAGGCAAGTTAACTATAAAGTTAATCAAGATATTACGCCATCTTTATATTGGAATTGGTAGCGGTTAAAGTACTCCTTGCCTCTTTATATAAGAGGTCTTTCTACGTATATATATCCTATATACTCAAACATATTTTCGTACGTAGTTATATATTATAGGCTAGTAATATACTTATTAAACGATCTTATAAGTCTTTATATGGCTAGGATATCCTATTATAGGGGAGTTATATATAAATTTAACTATCTTAAATTATAAGGGTTTGGAATTTGGAACTACTATCTTTTATTAATAGTATAATTAATTATTTTAAATTTCGCATTTAGTGAGTATAATATTCTTATACTATCGTTTTCCAGTTTAAATTGCTTTTATTACATCTATTATCTATATATTATTCTTATATTTATATTCTATTAGCTTATTAATTTCTATTTCCCATTTATTAATTTCCAATTTATTTTTATTAAGTTCTATATTTAGGAATATAGGATATAGTTTTTTAAAACGTTTAGGGGGCAGTAAGATCTATAATTAATTTATAATCCGTTTATCTAAAGCGTTTGCAGGTAGATCCTATAATTATTATATTAATATATTAATAATAATTCATTGCTTAACGTCTAATTTGGATCCCTATTGGGCCCACACGGACTACTCCTTATATATATGTGGGGAGAAAACTCTATATAAGAAAACCCCGTGATCCATCTCCCCGCCTTTTGGAACTCGCCTATATAGCGCCTGCGAGGCGCCTGCGAGTCACCTATAGTGCTCTTATATTAATATATTAGGCTTCTAATTAAGTTTATCTAGTCAGTATATAATTTTAAAGTTAAATTATAAGAGGTATTCGGCCCAATAAATTTGGCGCTATGTTAATTATTTTATAGTTATAAAGTACTGTAGGTTCTTATAGTCTGTTAATATATATATTGGGAACAATAATCCTTTAAGCTTAGGACGCTATTATTTAAAGCATCTAATAATTATAAGTAGTTCCTTATTATATATCTTATAGTTTAATTTAGTAGGGGCGAGTTTTTAGAAGAGAAAGGCTACTAGACATAGCTCGCCATTCTTATTATATTGTAATAATATTCCCCCTAGCGCATAATCTAACGAATCCGTTTTAACAATATATTTAAGGTTAGGGTTAAAGTGGGTAAGAATTAGAGTAGTTATAAAGCGATATTTTAAGTCATTAAAAGCTCGTTTATATTTAGCGGGTTATTTAAATTTTATATTCTTTCTTATTAGGTTTACTAACGGCTAAGTAGTTTCTAAAAAGTAGTTAATAAATCGTTAATAAAAATTTGCGAATTCTAGAAATCCTTAAATATTTTATATATTACTAGGGCTTTCCTAGTTTATAATTACAGCGACTTTCTTAGGGTCCATTTTAATTCTATTACAGGATATAATTAAGCCTAAGTATATAACCTTAAACGCATGGAACTTATATTTCTTAATATCGCATTATAAGCCCGCATCTTATAAGCGTTTAAGAACCATTCTAACGTATTTCCGATATTTAGAAAGTAAGGATAAGTAAATTAAGATATTATTAATATATACAGTAATAAATATATTAAGGAATTTATAAAGTATATTATTAATATATTATTAAAATGTACTGGGACTATTCTTTACGCTAAATAGCATTACTAGGTATTTAAAGAGTCCCTATTATATATAAAAAGCTATATACTTCTTATCTCCTTTATATATATAGATTTTATTAAAGGCAGTAACTATATTAAGCTTTATAAAGTACTATACCTTTACTAAATGGTTAAGCGTCTCTTAAATTAGGGGAATTGGATATTAGTTTTAAATTATAATTATATTTAGAGCTTAATAATGAATATAGAATCTTAAGCCTCTCCTAGCTTTTTAATAAATAATATAGGTAAAGTAAATGGAGATTAACTAGGGCGAATAAATCCTTTTTCTAGATGCTTATTAAGGTATTATTATATTATAAGTAGTTCTTCTTATAATATACTATATAGCGGACCAAACTTTAGTGTTATGCTAGGTTCAAGTTCTATCTTAAAATTATGCTTATCTTAGTATAGGGCTAGTTAGTTTATAAATTATTTTTTAAACTTATTAATTAGATTATGGTACTCTTTAGGTATAAGAGGTTAAGAATTAAGATATTATTTTAGTTCTAGTACTTTCTTAATATCTTCCATAGTTATAGTAAAAATTTTATAATCTTATCTTTTTACTAACAAGATAAAAGGCGCGGCTTATATTATATAAAATTTAAGAGGTTTTAACAAAACATCTTTATATTCTTTACCATAATTAACAGTTATAGATTTGTTATATTAGCTTAAGGTTTGTAGTAAGGGCAATTTATATTATATTATATTTGAATAGTTATATACATATTTATATAGTAAATGGTTTTTTAAGTAATAACTTCAGCAGTAGATTATATAGAACTTTAGTGTTTCTTTAACCTAGCTATTAAAGGGTTATATTATTTTAGCTATTTATATCCAAGTATTATCTTATAATACTTTAAGGGTGTTATAAATAGGGAAATATATTTAAGGTATTCGCCTATCCGCAATTTTATATAAGCATAGTACATTAGTTCGCTATATATTAAGGGTTTGCCGTTAAAGCCTTATAGGCCTTAGGGCTTATTAAGTTTCTTTAAATTTAGGCGTTAAGTTTTTGCATAGTTTATATTAATAAAGCCTATACTAGTGGCTCCGCTATCTATAAGAATTTATACTTTCTTCTATTTACTAAATATTTAAATTTCGCTAAGTATATTAAGGGAGTTATATTATATATTAGCGCTAGAAGAGCCTAGATACTTATACTCTTCTATTTTTTATTCTAAGGCGTAACTTGGCCTTAGAATAATTTGTTTTCTAAGTTAACTAAAGGCGAGGTACTTTATAGCGTCTAAGTATAATTTATAGAGCGGGTACAATTTAAGGAATAAGTATAACTTAAGAAATGGATATGATCTAAAAAATAGAAGGAACTATAGCAGACCTTTTTAAAGGGGTGAGTTTGGTAATACTTTTAAATATATCTGTTGGGAATGAGGCAAGCGGTCGTTACGTAATGCCGCGGCACTAGCGTGGCGAGGAGTCTTAAGCTCCTTGCCCTTTCTTATTCCAAACATCATTAAGCTATTAACCAACATTACTATAACCTACTCGAGTAGTCGTTATTGGTGAGTCACCCTGTGTGACCAACACTGATCAGTGGTTGAATATACAGTCAACTATAGAGTAGCTAGGTTATCGATAGAAGAGACAGTCTCGTGCAGGGGTTCCTGGCGATACTATACTACCTTAGGCTTGCGGAAAACTAGTAATAGAAGTGTTACTGAGTACTGGGAGATACCAAGTTGTGTCTATTACGTAGAACAATCGCGTTTACAAAGATTTGGTTGAGTACTTTAGGTCAGAAGTGTTACTGAACCTAGGGTTCTAAGTTAACGTCTGAAACGCGTCAACTACGCCTTAAATTGCCTACCTTTTAACAGCAAACCTATGAGATCCTATAAAGCCGAAAATCCTACCTACCTTTAACGTACGACACCCCGTCGATTCTACTTCTATTATGGCGTTGACCTACCCAAAGAAGTATAAGAACGACATTAACCTAGAGATATAGGATAAAGACATTAACCCTATAAACGCCAAGCAATAGGACCTGAACGGATTCTTATTATACTGTATAGCATAATACACAGGCAGCGAATACAATAATACTGTGCTATGGTATTGCATAAAGGAGGACTTTGTTGGATGGATAAAGGAAATATAGGCCCTTGCGAAGAAGAATATTATATAAGACTTCCGTAACTTCCTTTGGGAGAACGGAGTATTTGTCCCTATGGATGGAGACACTATTAGAGATAATATTTAGGAGCAAGTTATTAACGTAAAAGAAGAGCATAAATGGACTCTATAAGAGATTAAGCATTAACTACGTAATATAAAGAAGCTTAACTTATGATGGAATCTAAATGATATACTAATAGAGACATGTTCTAATTCTATTGCTCCAGGTACAAGTTCTTATATACTATACCTATCGCTCCCACTAATTTAACCCATAACTTTAACTACTGCCCCCTAAAAGCAAGCGCAAGACCCCCTTGCTTCACGATTTAATAACCTTTAAACTCTGCTATAGGAAGATTAGGTACCACGCCGTGTTCCATTAAGCTCTATATCTCCACTGCAGCCTATAAAGCAATTCCCACCTTAATCTTTAATGCAATTTCAACGTGGCCTAATACCGCTTGGAGGTACCTTAAAAATGCTTACAGAGCTTACAAAACTCTATTCGGACTAGGAGAAGAGGTTTAGCGGGGAACTATATAATATCCTTAATTTAAAGCTGTGCATCTTCTATAACTGTTACTAGAAGGTTGGACTGGAACCTAACCAATATTATAACACTTATTCCGTTATGCTTAAGGGCCGCGCTAGTACCTTCTATTATAATTATTTAGTAGGAAAAGGATACGATTTTAACCGAATAATATATAAGACAAGATGCCACTTTGAAATAGAAGAGAATAAGCAGCAGTATATATTGGAGTAGAGAGAGACTACCTTCCTAAGAATTATTGCTATAAACCTAGATGCCTCTTGACTTGACTGTCTTCAAAAGCTCTTTAATTAACTTTAGATAATTTAGCGTGGTTTATCTAAATTATATTAAGAGGACTTTAGCCTACGCGATTAAGTTATTAGCGCATACTAAGGTATTAAAGAATGCAACCTTGCCCTTTTTAATCCTGCAAATACTTATAAAGGAGTGTGTGCTTAATTAAGATCCTCTATTAGCACCGCTCTGCGCTCTTAAGAAGTATAGTAATTTAACGCCTAACCCTAACCTACTTTAATCGACCCGACTGACCAATATAATTATAACTAGACTGATCGAATATATAGTGGCCGGGGTAGGGGATATAGCAGAGGGTATAATTAACGTTGACTATAAAGCAATCGTAGAGGCCCTTGTAGAGGTTTATCTTAAAACAATTAACAGAAAAAATGCTATATTTATAAGAAGCCAAATTGCTAGTTAACTAGGCACCCTCTTAGCAGATAAAAGGAGGTATATAATAAGTTTTACTAGAGCGTATAAAACGTTGGAAATTATAAGGTTATTATAGCCTACTTCTAAAGCTTCCTGGTTTAATATAAAGGCGAAGAAGATCTTAAGGGTGAGGTTAATAAGGCCGAACAGCTTCTTATAGATATAGAAATTGAGGACTACTCTCCCAACTAATACTTCACTGAGTATAGTAAGGTAGATGGCATATAAACTATCGCTATTCTTAATAACCAATCTACGCTCTATGCTATTACGAAGTTAGACATCTTTAATGAGCTAAAGGAGAGTTTTATATTCTCCTTTAATAATAGATACTCGGCGAACGTCTTCTATAGTATTATGCTAGATACTAGAGCCGCAGGAGTATCTATAGTAGGAGAACCTTAAGTTTGAGCTCTTTAGTAGCTTAATAGCTCTATTTAGATTAACTAATTAATGGCAGGCTAATATACAATTTGTTTTAGTAAGGGTACTATAATTTCTTTTAGTATAATTAAGGTCAAAACCCCCTTAGGGTATATCACTTTCTATATTGTTCCTGTGAACACCCCGTTTCTATTTTATATTAGAGATATGGATAAATTAGGCGTTAAACTTAATAACCTTGAGAATATGCTTATTTAGGGAGATAATTGGGTGCCTGTTATACGCAAATGGGGTTACCCCTAGTTGCTCCTTTATTAACTAGAAAAGAGCGTTGCTTAAAGCCACTTAACTAAGTTAGAGCTACGTTAACTACACTATTGTTTTGGCCACCTATCCGTTTACTAATTACTTAGGGTTCTTTAGCGAGCAGGCTATGAAGTTAAGGTTAAGGCAATTAAGCATCTTATAAAGTACTGCTATTACTGCTAAATAAACCAGAAGTCCCCTGGCCGATTTAAGTTCACCCTTAAAGATAACTATAACTTTAACTTCTGTATTATTATTGATATTATATATCTTAGCGGCAAGCTAGTACTCTAAGTTATTAACCTCTTAACCTTCTTCTAAGCCGCACGTTTCCTGAAGGATATATTAGCTAGGAACGCATAGGATGCTCTTTAATTGTACTAGATTAATATCTACCTAAGACCCCCTAATTGAGTTATTTATAATGTAGGAAGGAACTTCTTATCTATAGAGTTTTGGTAACAGGCGAAGGCAATGGAAATTAAGGTTAAGGAAGTCCCTATTAAGGCATATAATAGTGTTGGAAAAGTAGAACGATATTACACGCCATTATAATAAGTATATAAGATTATTTCTTTGGAACTAGAGGGTGTTAGTAAAGAGCTTATCTTATAGATGGCTGTTAAGGCTGTTAATAATTCCGCTGGCCTAGATAGGCTCGTACCTATATTGCTAGTCTTTGGCGCCTACCCTTAAATAACTAACGATTCTCTACCATCCCTATCCGTTACGCAACGAGTGGAGGCTATTTGTAAAGCAACAAAAGAGGTATGACGTCTCTACGCTACACGCTAGGTCAACAACGTACTAGGAATAAGAAATGGCCTAAATACCTTAACTATGCTTAATCTACCACTCCAATCTAAGGTACGCATATGGCGTAAAAAGGGAGGATGGTTAGGCCTATATAAACTTATTATAATTAATGGTTAGACCTATACTCTTTAGATGCCCTATAGACCTACTTAATTCCGCTTAACCGTTATTAAGCCCTATTATAGAAACAACAGTTCTGAGCCTTTATAGGATACCCTAGAGGATACCCTAGAGGAGAACTATAATTAACGTACTCTAGAAGGCGACTACGATCCTAATATAATTATAGCAGATATGCCGCAACTATGACGCGGTAGAGATCGCCTAAAGGGATTATAAAATTGCCAACACCTTATTAATTTTGAAGAGTAATTTATTACCACTATTGAGAGTAGAGATAAGTTATTAATGGCCTTTATAACAGCTAAAGAGAAGGCTGACTTTAAGCTCGCAAAATAGCTTTAAAAGAAAGGCTGTATTATAACTCTAGGAGCTCCTTTCTAAGCATCTAATAAGCAGGAGATTGATGGTCTTATTATAAGAGGAGTTTTTAAATTTAAGAAGTATGACCTTACTAAGTTTAATAGAGTTTGCATCTTTAAGTCAAGAATGGTTAATAAAATTAAGGGTAAAGCTACTAACACCCTATTTAAGAAGTTAAGACTGGTTATTTAAGGTTATAACAACAACAGCAAGGAAGTAATTCTTATGCAATCCCCTATGATTTAATAAGCTAGTTAGCGAGTTATTGTTGCGCTAGCTCCCTCTTTAATAAAGAATAGAATGGTAGTTTATTTGTAAGATATTACTTAGGCCTATACCTAATTAGAGACGCGCCTTTAGTGCTTAATACTAGTATACCTTTTAGAGCAAATTCGCTACCAATATCCCAAAGATATAATTATGGTTGTACTTAAGCCATTATATGGAATCGCAGAGACAGGAACTTATTAGTGGGCTACTTATAGTAAGCACTATAAAGAGAAGCTTTTAATAACTACTTCTATATTTAATCCCTGCTTTCTTATTATAACTATAGGAACTCTATTTAGAATCATTGGCATATAAAACAATAATATAATTATCTTAGGAGACGACTAATTCTTAGCTCTTAAAGAAGATAAGCTAGTAAAGGCAAATCTTATAGCAAAGCTAAAGGAAAAGCTTAATTTAATAACACTATTACTTTTTAATAGATGCATCCTCTCTCTAAATAAGGATTCTATTACTTTGCGCCAGAAAGATCAAGGTAAGAAGATTAATGTTATTAACGTTAATTCTCCGAAGTAAGGATATATAGAGTAACGTGCTTATAAAGCTTATATTGCTTCTATCTATCAACCTAAGGCTTTATTTAATCTCTTTATTGCCGCTTAATACTAGGAACTAACTAAGGATAACGTCCTTACCCTAAATAAGTATCTTTCCTAGCAAATAAACTATCTTAATTGGGGACTACTTTATGTGCCTATTAATCTTCCTACCGTTAAGCTCTTTATATTTGTTAATGGATTGTTTATAAATAATAAAGATTTTAGCTCCTAGCTAGGATATAAGATTATTATCACAAACGAATTTACTAGAGAGAATAACTTTATAATCTACGGCAATCTTATCTATTGGAGCTTAACTAAGAGTAAGTACGTTACCTGAAGTGTTCTAGCATCAGAGATATATGGAATGGTTAGCAGAGTTAACATGGCAATTATAATTGGAACTACCCTAAAGATAATTATAGATTAACTTAAACTCTCCATTATCCCTATAATTGTATGCACCAACTTATATTCCCTCTACGAGTGTTTAGTTAAGCTTGGTACTACAAAGAAGCGCCTTATAATTGATATTATGGCACTTTGGCAATCCTATAAACAACAAGAACTCTTTAAGATCTGATGGATTAATGGCCAAGACAACCCAGTAGATGTAATGATAAAGGTAAACCTAAATAAGGCTCTAGAAACGTTTATTAACACAAACACTCTATATATATAGGTTAAAGGTTGGGTTAAAAGGGAGTAGGAGTATGATAATCTGTAGACCCTAATTCCAACTAGCTAATTAGGATTTTCCATCCCTAGGATAGAAAATTGCTATTAGCTCGCTTATAACTAGCGCCTTGGTGGCCCTAATATGATATACGCCTATGACTCTAAGCAAGAAAAGCACCACGTGCTAAGATGCAAATTTTAGAACAGCGAGACTTATATTATAATGGCAATAGTAAGTAAGGAGGATTGATATTTGTTACGCTAGCCAAGCAGTATTTGTATATAGATGGCAACCACAAAAGAAGAGTTGCTAGTGTTGGGAATGAGGCAAGCGGTTATCACGTAACGCCGCAGCACTAGTGTGGCGAGGAGTTTTAAGCTCCTCGCCCTTCCTTATTCCAAATATTATTAAGCTATTAACTAACATCACTGTAACCTACTCGAGTAGTCGTTATTAGTGAGTCACCCTGTGTGACTAATAATATCCTTTTTTACCATATCCAAAGCATGCTCTATTTGTGGCTTAAGTTCTTTATTTATTGGTTTTTAAGGGTATATAGGATTAAGCGGCATTGAGGTCCATAGGGTTATATATAAAGCTTTTAGGTTTTAGAGACGGATCGCGCTTTAGGGTATATATCGGTTTCGTAATATTTTAAATATAAGGTGTGGTTAGCTTTAAAGAATAAGCTTATCTATTATATTAAAGGTCCTTATTAATTCGTTAACATATTATAGCAAATTTAGATAGGTTTTTTAGTAGTTCTCTACCTACTAACTAGGCTTTAATTTTATTTAAAATAGCTTATTAAAGGGTAGTAACTCTAGCGGGTTTATTCTAATCTAGTTTGCTAATAAAGCCTAAAAATTACAAAAAGAAGCTAGTAAAGTCTTAGTTCCGTTATTATAAGTTTTTAAGTTTGGTAATAGCTATATATTTACGGCTGGCGTTATTATATATTCGTTCTAGCAGAGAGATAAAGATTTTAAAATTAATAAAGGTGCTATTATAAAAGAATAGATCTATAGTTTATATAGCGTCTTTACTTAAACAAGACATTCTATAGCTAACCTTGCTAGCCTTAGTAGGGTATTAATTATAGTTTATTAAGAGTTTAAGACAAAGCTTAGTTATAAAGGGATATAGGTTATTTTGGTTTCTATTAAATATTAAAGGATTAGGGAGCTTTTTAGATTTTATAGTAGGTACTAGGTTTGTTATAGGTATAGGTTAAGCTACTATTACTAGTTCGGTATTTGTATTTAACGGATTAGGTTTAGGTACCGTTATTTCAATCTTATTTATAGGCGTTACTATTAGGGTCTATAATATAAGTGCCTTAACGTTACAGAGTTCTTCGCGGAGTGCTTCCATTAATTACTAATACTAGGTTTATAGTGCAGCCCGCTACTAAAACTAAGGCATCTATAAAGGACTGTTATATTATAGTTAACTATTCCCTAACTAGGGATATAATACTTATGATTATTAAAGGGGATTCGGGTTTATTTGCCATTTTAATAATAGTTATTTTAATATAATGTAATATAAGGGCGCGAAGAGGCTTTGGGGAAGATTTAAAGGAACAATATAAATTCTATCTAGTTTAAGGGTATATAGCTCTTATAAAGTACAAGATGTTATATAAAGAAAAGAAAGGAATATAGAAAGCTTGTAACTAAATATTTAAGGGTCTTAGCAGTAGACGCGTGGGTATAAGCGCACGCGGGTTTTGACAGGTTTTAACCAAATTCTATTATATTAGTGGAATTTGGTGGAATTTAATTAAGTTGGTAGAATTTGGCAGAATTTAATTGACTTGGTAGAATTTTGGCAGAATTTGATTAAAGCGTTAGAATTTATCTGTTAAGTGTTTTACTAAGACATTCCTACTGTAACTGGGCTAGTCCCGTTACATATACTAAAGGGTATAAATATCTAGGCATCGCCTATATAGTAAGTTATTAGTGCTTCCTATTCCGTAGGGACCTATATTAGAATTAATAATAGATTTTATAATAGGCTTACCCCCTACTAAAATAAGAACTGGAGAGGTTACTAACGCTATTCTAGTAATCATTAATAGATATATAAAGTTTTTAGGGTACTTTGCTATTATAATAATAATCATAGCAGTAAAACTGGTAGACCTATTTTTGGAATAGTGGCTCTTATTTACTACGTCAAGGGGAATTATGTCTAACAGAGGTACCGTATTTAATAGTGCATTTTGGTCTTTATTCTATCTCTTATTAAAAATACGGCAAAAGATAAGTACTGCCTTTTACCTATAAACAGATGGGCTAATAGAGCGTCTAAACGCGTTATTAGAACACTACCTCCGCTACTATATTAATTATTAACAGGATAATTAGACATTATAGTTGGCTTTAGCACAACATATATATAATATAAGCAGGCCGTCGAAATCGGACTCTGCACCTATACGTGGTGACGGCTACGAACCTAGTCTTCGAAGTTCAGATCCAGAGCCAACGCAGAGACGTCGCATAGCGTACGGACAGGATCTGGTGGTGGTTGTGGGCGTTAAGGGCGGTGGTGAAAATTTTTTGGATGGTGAGATCTTGAAAACCACTACTGTTGACCCTCTACAATACGACGACTACTACACTATTCTCCTATCCAGGGCACCTGTACGATCCAACATGGATATATAGCATTCGATAACATCCCCCGACCCCCAATTGAAAGCATTGACGACCTTATATCAATAAACGGGTAAACGCGAACGAGCGAACGAACGAGCAAATATATGGCCCCTCCTAACCCCTAGGGCGATCGCCCGCGGAGCATGCGGTTACTTGCCGTCAACTACCAAATACCTAGCAGCCTGGATTGCGACCCACGGTTTTCCTTGTCTCCTTTTAAGGAGTAGAAACCCTTAGAAAGGGCCTAGCTGGGGCCTAAGCATAAAAGATACCCAATATAACATATCCCGCTGTTAGTATTACGGTAGCTAAAACAGATGAATCCCCCTTACGCCTTTAATGGCTCTAGGGGGGGAAAGGCAAGGCGTATATGGTAATGGTCTACAGGAGATAGCATATAGGGGATGGTTAAGATATGGAACACAAAGCACACGGCAATTAATTGGCAAGGCCTAGCTAGGACGTAGTGAACCCTAGCTTTAGATAAGCTAAGGAAGGAAGCAGTGGTTCCCAAGGAGTTCAAACATCCAAGGAGGGCGGTATAGGACGTAGCCGTAGGCCCGTAGGGCCGCTACTATATGCGGACATAGCAAATTGGGGGTTTTCATCCTACTGGGGTTGCTCACAGGGTTTTTCCTCCCCTAACATATTAGGGGTTTTCTTCCTGTAAATTTATAAGTTTCCCCTGTGTACGGAGTAGTCTGCGTGGGCCGCATAGGATCCGTATTAGACGTTAAGCAATGAATCATTATTATATAATATAAGCATCCATAGTAGTATAAAAATAACCCCTTATAAAGCACTGTTTGGGGTAAAAGTAAATAACCCCTAGAATATTAAGGACATTGTTCCTAAAAGGGAGGCACTAGCGACGTCTAAGAGAATTAAGTAAATAAGAATTTGTAGAGAAGAACTTAAAAAGCACTTACTAGACGCCTAAGCCATATAAAAAAGGTATTATAACAAAAAATATATACCTAAAGAATTTAAAATAGGAGATAAAGTCTTACTATCTATAAAAAATATCTAGATAAAATATATTAAGAAGAAGCTGGACTACCAGTAGCTTAGACCCTTTAAAATAGTTAGGAAAACTAAAGGAAATTAAGCCTATAAACTAAAATTACTAAAATTATATTTAATATATTCTATGGTTTATGTTTCCTTATTAAAGTTATACTAGAGAAGAGATAGTATAGAACTACCCCTACCTAGTAAAATTAATAGGGAACTAGAATGGAATATAGAAGATATTTTAGACTAAAGATAGCGTTAGAGGAAATGTAAATTTTTAGTTTATTAGGAAGGATACTCCTAGATATATAATAGTTAGGAATCTAAGGAGCACCTTTAGCTAGAATACAATATAGCAATTAAAACTTTTCTAAAGACTACAAATTAGGATTTAGTAACGGTTCTAGATATGCCACAAATAAGATAATAGAGAAGACCCCATAAATTAAAACTATAAGGTTAAGTATAGGTATTAAAAACGGGAACGTTTTGCTATTATAATAGGGATCCTAGAATTCTATAAGAGAAAGCTATAGGGATCTATATAGGAACTACTAGGGATACTGTCTAAAGAAGACGCTATTTAACAATAAGTAGTAGTATTAGGAAAAGAGGCCCTAGGGATTTAAAAGGGTTCCCTAAGAATAAAAGAAGAGTATTTAGTCTAGCACTAGAGATATATAGTAGAGTTAATAGTATAAAGAGGACTAAAAAGATATAAAGCGAAGATTTAGAAATTTTAAGAAATTATAAAGTACCTATAAGGGCACCACCCATTCATTATATATGGGGATTATAGTAGTATGCTACTTTTATATAAACTATTACCAAAACTAAAAATAAAGGCATCTCTAAAGTATGAAGTTAATTCCTAATACTAGGGTATCCTAGAGGCACCTAAGAGGCACTATATAAAGCTATTCTATAAGAAGAAAAAAAAAAGAAAATAATAACTTAAAGACTAGAAGTAGTAACGGGAGCCTCACCCTCTATCTTAATGTTATTATTAGTAGTATTATCAACACTTCTATTCCCGGAAGTATTAGTATTCTTATTAATATTTTTCTTAAAGTGGCGGGAACTAGACGGACTATTATAGCCAGGGGACTAGTAGGGAGAACGTTTATCTTTGTTACTATCCTTAGCATTATCCCTAGGTTCCAAATTAGCATCTAGGTAAAGATTAAAAAGTTAGCGGCTAAAGAATTAGTATAGTTCCTAAACATATTACTAAAGAGACTTACTTAGCCAGAAAGGCCCGTGCAAGAGTGCGAATATTATTATTTATTAGAGTGAGCTGCTTATATATACGCTCCTAGATACTATATAACTGAGATTGCTGTGTCTCTATAGTTGTGGAAACCCTTATTAAATTAAAGAGGCTGTGAGTAATAGAAGACACCTTCTATTCCTATTTTTTACTATTCTAATATAGACGGAAATCCCTAATAGCGCGTTAAAGCCAGCGAGCCCTATATATATAAACAGCGGGGATCTAATATAGTTAGTAAAATCCAGAATAGGATAGAATAGGAAATACTAGAATATAGGTCTTCCTCTAGCTATAATAGTGGGAATACTTAGATCTATTCTTATTAGAGCGCGGCATCTTATAGGCGTGGGACGGGTCTAATATAAGTATATAAACGCAACAATGGTAGCACTTTAGAGAAACCACTGTAGGAGCAATAGAAGCAGTCTATAGTAGTATTAGAGTAGGGATAACACCGCTACTAGTCTAGGAACGCGCAGTATGATTATAAGCTATTACAAGAGAATACTATAGGAGGTTAGTATTATTAAGGAGATAAAATAGGGATCCTATTACCTATAAACGCGTTATAAGAAGAGAATAGAGTAGTAGTAAAAAGAACAGCTAGAGATATAAAAGCTAAAAGCTAAGATATAATAAAAAACAGTCTACTAAAAGGCGAGATGAATAGTATTATTAATAGAAAGACGTATAAGAGACGACAGCTTATAAACTAAAAGAAATTAATATTAAGACGTTATTATTAGGACCTATTTTAGGTAAATAGGGATAGTGGCTAGTTAACGCATTGTATAGGATAACCTCTAGATCAACTTATAATAAATTCCTATAATAAGGAAGGTAAATCCTATCTAATTTTTATTATTATTACTAAAGTTTCATTATAAAGGCACTATAAAAAGCTATAGTAGAAGAAGAGCGGAGGAACAGAAGATAAAGTAAGGTTTTATACTAGTAAAGAACTAGCAATAAGCCGCATTATAGAGTACCTTTCTACTAAAGAACTTCCCTAGTGGTTTTAGTTGGAACTCTATAAGAGTTTATTAAGAGGTAAAGTCTTAAAGAACTAAGACCTTTAAAGGGGAGGTAATTGTAATAGGCGCTTTTAAAAGGTATATATTAAATAAGATAGATAAAGGTTTTACTAATATCCTACTAATATCCTAGAGGAGATATAGTTAGATAGATAAGGGGTAAAGGGTTTTACTAGTATCTTAAAAGGATTATAAAGGGAGCTAGTTCTCCTCTAGAGAAGAACTAGTAATTAGTCTCTAAATAGAAAAAGTTAGAAAGTATTTATCCTTTAATACATAAAGCTTATTTTACCTTTAATTTACCTTCTACTTATCTATAACTCTTATTCTCTACTATTAATTAGATAATTATACGTTCCGGTTAAACTGGCCTCTTATATTACGTACGGGCCACGAAATCTAAGAATCCCACTATTAGAAGAGATAATACTATTATCGTTATAAGGAGTTTTTACTATAGAAGGGTAGTAAGGAATTCGCTAAGGACTATAAATACGCCGTACGTTCTAATATATACTTAACGTCTTAGTTACTAGGCTAGACCTGGCACTAATACAAACCGGTACAAACCGATAAAATATCAGTTATTGGAAATATATCGGCAATATAATATTGCCAATATTGGGTAAGAAGTAAAAATAACTGGCTTTACGCAGCCTTACTACTTTATAAAAAAGCTTTTTTATAAGGCAAGATATAGATAGGGAGTTTAATTAATAGAATAATAGAGTATATTATAAGAATAGACGAATTCTTAAGAAAAAAGAGGTATCTAGCTATGAGCGCACGTGCCATATATGCGAGTCGCCGAGGTTTAGGCCTCTTTAGGGGGCCTTTAGCGGGTCTAGGAGCATAGACCGCCTAAAATCTCGTTACTTAGGCGATAGAGCCCCTATAACTTTGGCGACCTTATAGGGGCTCTATTGCCTAAGCAATAAGATTTTAGGCGGTCTATGCCCCTAAACCCGCTAAATGCCCCTAAAAGAGGCCTAAAACCTTAGCTACCTACCTCCCCTACCCCTCCTTCCCCCTATACTCCCCTTATAACCCCCCCTACTAATAGTATTAAAAATAAGAGATAATTTAAGTTTTAGAAGATATATAATATAATATTATATAGATAGAAGATAACCTTTAGGTGTAATATAAAATTTTGGTATGCTAAGCAATATTGCAATATTATCCGAATATTGGCAATATTGGCAATACCGATATTTTATTGGTTCGTATTGGATAAGATTTTATCAGTGCTAGCACTTACCCACAGACCTGCGGAGGATAGGCCGGATAGCCCTCTCGGATAATAGACCTATCAGCTAATATTATCCAGAGACTATCCGGATAGTCTCCGGATAGTCTTGGCAAAATCCCCTAATATACTTACACTTGTAATACACCCCCCAATATTAAATAAGTAATTTTTCTATTAGTATAGATTTATAGAGCTTGTAAAGCGCTTTAAAATGGTACCACTTTTATTTAAATATCCTAAGGATAAGTAATATTATAAGGCTTATCTGCACGAAGCTCTGCGGAGGCTCTGCACGAAGCTCTGCGTATGGAGGCTCTGCACCAAGCTCTGCACCAAGCTCTGCGTACGGAGGCTCTGCGCGAAGCTCTGCGGAGGCTCTGTATAAAGCTCTACACGAAGCTCTACACAAAGCTCTACACAAAGCTTTTATAGAGCCTCCGTAGTAGAGCTATCTTACTATGCTTTGCGAAAGTATTGCGAAAATCAAATTAAGCGAGCCCCGCCCACACAGCATTGAATTTAGGTGATCTCACTATACAAATTATATAACTACCACGCATACTACGCTTGCTGTTCTTTAATTACTTATAAAGCTTAAGTATTACATTATATTGCTTATATAGCTCAATTTTCTGGTATTGTAGGCGCAATGGTAAACCGCAATAGCCTTTAGAAACAAGCTGCCAGTCAATCTATAGAGTCTCCTTAGGTGACTAAGCATAATACTACTGCCCCTTTGCATATAGGCCTCCGTACTATTCTAGCTCGTTGCCTACTTTAACCGCTTAGTTCTAGTAAGGAGGAAGAGGACAAGGACGAGGATAAGGACAAGGAGAAGGAAGAGGACGAGGAGGCCCAAGAGTTAAATAAGGATTTAGATTAGGGCGAAGACGACAAAGATAAAAACAACGCAGGCCTAGTTAATCTAGATATTTACTAGCTACCTCAAGAGCCACCAGATAAGGAAGTAGGCTTTAAAACAGCAAGTAGGCGTATTATTTAACTAAGTCAAGAAGCTACTAAAGCTCTTAAAGCTATTAAAATTGTATAAGTTGCTAGAGCTGTGTAACGGAACCTTGTAGTAGGAACTACGGTGGGTTCTATTATTAGGCTGGGTATATAGGTAAGAACAAATCAACAACGTAATAATAACTAGTGGAGTAGTTGCCTAATAGATTAACTCCAATTGTATTCTAAGATTTACTATAAGGAGAGAACTATTTACGGTAGGGACTGAGGTCCTTTAAATACACAACCATACTCCTAAGAAATCCTCTCTTGTACGTGAGGTACGTGAGGTACGTAAGGTACGTAACAGACCTTATAGACCTTATAGACCTTATAGAGCATACTACGTGACTTCGGTTACCATTTCTTGTTATATAGTTCCACCAGATCTATCCTAGACCGTGCCTGTATTAACTAACTAGCTTCCTACAACTCTTCCCCAAGTAGTTGTAACATCATACTTAAAGCGTCCGTAATACTATCTCCCTCCTCTTTATCTTTGTCCTTGAAGATTCTTAATATCTCTAAGTTGTCCACTAGAGGTGTAATGTCCATTTAATTAGTCTAGTTAATATCCTTGCTTATTATACCTAAAGCTTCTTCTTCTTCTTTATTCCAACGACATACCCGCACTATGGCCGCTATACTATTGCTTGGTGAAGTTATGCCGTCTCTATATTCTTATTGTGCGAAAGAGAAGTTGGTTTATGTTATACTGGCAAGTCCTATATCTCAGCAACCCTCTTCTTGTTTGGAGTGTACTAAGTCAAACATTTAATCGTCCTGTGACGTTTGCTTGGTCTTTAACGCTAAGTGTACGCGTCCCATAACTCTTAATAGTCTTTAAGTTCCCTAAGTAACTTGTTATAGGGTCTTGTGTTTAATCTGCCGCTGTGAAGCTTAATAGTAAGCTTTTAAGCGCCTTAGATGAACTTTGCCGCTTATAGGAAGTAGAGTAGAAGGCTATAGCTGCTTAATAGCGTGCCCTTAAAGCCTGTCTATCGGCCTCCGCCCGTCTTCTTCGTCTTAAGAAAGTGCGTAAGAAGGTTCGTTTTAAGGAGTGGAAACTTATTTAATAGGGTCTTAATAAGTTAGGTAATAAAAGGACTGGCTCTCCTCCTGTAAGGGAAATAACTCTAAGTAGCTTAGCAATTGCTCCTCTTGGGTCCCCCTTAGGTAACTTGTTCTTTAGTGATCCTTTTTTAATGCTTTCTAACCTGCTTTCTTCTAATACTTCTTTACCTTTCCTATAGCGTTCTCTAGGTTGCTTAGTGGTTCTTAGGTAGTCTCACTATAGCCTATCCACTTTATTTTATACTATGTTTTGTTATCTATATCCTTATAACTAATGATCTTTAAAACTTGCTATTTGTCTTCCTCTTATCCTCTATATATGTCTGCCTTATAGACTGGTGTCTTAATATTCCTATATACTGGCTCTAGCATTATAATATATTGTATAGGGTAGATCTTTATTTTGGCTGGTAGGTTTAACTTATATATAACTAATAAAATTCTTTGCTTAACTTTAAAAGGTCCTAGTCTAACATAGTCTAACTTCTTACTTAGTTATTAACTCTTGAAATTTTTGTGTAGTAGCTATACTTTATCTCCCTCCTTAAGATCTGGTCCCTTAGATCTTTTAGTATTATAATACCTTTTTATTTGTTCTTATACTAGTTTAGCTGTTTCTTTGAGGTCTTTATAAAGATTTATTAATATCTCCATTTTTTATTTAGCTGTGCTACTCGTCTTTTTTGCTTAATGTGGCAATAATAATGTTCTTAGCTTATATCCGTAATTCGCCTTAAATGGTGATATCCCCATTCCTTCTTATAGTGTTGCGTTATATGTAAACTATATAACTGGTAATAATAATACCTAATTGTTCTGTGCGTAATTAATATAATGCCTTAGATACTGTTCTAGTGTCTAGTTTAGTTTTTCTATTTATCCGTCCGTCTGCGGATAATATGCTGTAGATATTACTGCGCGAACTCCTTATTCTGCTAGAAATACTTCCTAAAATGCTGCTATAAATCTTAGATCTCTATCTAATATAATCTTGTCTAGTGCTCTATATCTTATAAATATTTCTTTTATATAGATTCTAGCAACATCTTCTGCTAATATCTTTTTAGTGTATACTATAAAGTATCCCTACTTTGTTAGCTTATCCACTATTACTAAAATCGCGTTATAATCTTGTCCTGTAATAGGATCTCTTAACTTTGGTAACTTAATAATAAAGTCCTATAATATAACTTCCCATGGTCTTCCTGGTACTTTAATAGGTTGTAGCCCTCTGTATAGCTTATGCCTTGTCGGTTTATTCCTTTAGCAATCTAGATATTCCTTTATAACTTATCTTACTAGTCCCCAGATTCCTTAAATAATATACTTATTTTAAAGTCTTAACACTAAGCCTATAGCTCTATTATGTCCTTGTGTTATTCCCTTATGGAATTCCTTTATAAATTCTTCTGTAATAGACTTAGGCATATACGTTACTTCTCTGTTTTTATATTGCTCTAAGTCTAGATCCTCTGCCTGTGCTTCTTGGATCTTCTGTGTTTAATTACTCTTTAGTAACTTATGGATCTAACTTTCCTTAGTTGCTATAATCTTTAGATAGTTATACCTAATTAATCTGTCTTAATCCTTTTGTAACAAAGCTCCTAATAGCTTTTTGTTATTTTGTAGTTTAGCCTTTCTGCTTAGCGCGTCTGTTTATGCATTGTCTATACCTTTGGTATACTAAATTTTGAAATGGTATTCTATAAGCATTTCCGCCTATCTAATCTGTCTTTAGTTGAGTTCCTTTATTATTAGGAATCCTATAAGGTTCTTATAGTCCGTCTTAACCATAAATAGTTTCTTTATGCCTTATAAGAATGCTCTCTATTCCTTAAGTGCTGTAACTATACCTAACAACTCCTTTGTAGATGTCATAGTTTAACTCTAGTAGTATTATCTTTTAACTATAGTATGCCACTAGGTGCCATCCATCTTGATATTTCTATATAAAGTATACCCCTAGTGTAAAGTCTAATGCATCTGTTTCTATAACTGTTTTTAGACCTGGTTAATAGATTTTAAGAACTAGCTCCTAGGTAAATAACTCTTTAATCTTCTTAAACAGTTCTTATTGCTTCTTTTTTTATACCCATAGTTCTTGTTTCTTTGTTAACCGCGTAAGTGGCTTAATATTCTTTAACCATTGCGCTATAAACCTTCTATAATAATTGCAAAACCCTAGGAACGATCTTAACTGCGTAACGTTCTCTGGTTCCTACCAATTTACTATAGCCTTAATCTTTTTTGGATCTATGCTAAGTTAGCCTAGTTTAATAATAAATTTAATAAAATTGGTCTTCCTAGTAAAGAACTTGCATTTTTTAATCGCTACTAGCATCTGTTCTTCTTATAGTCTCTTTAAGACCCATTTAACGTATTCTCCGTGTTCTTCCTCACTCTCTAAGTAGATAATAATGTTGTTAAGGTATACTATAACAAATTCATCTAGGTGTTCTCCTAACACACTATTAATTCGCTTCTAGAATGTTGCTAGTGCATTTATAAGCCCAAATTGTATAACTAATGGCTTATATAGTCCTTCCTTTAACCTAAAGGCTGCCTTCTATTTATCGCCTTCCTTGATCCTAATCTAATGGTATGCCTACCTTAGATCTATCTTTATAAAGATTTTTGCGTTGCCTATCCTGTCTTAGATTTCGCTAATTAAGGGTAAAGGATACCTATCCTTCCTAGTAATGCTGTTTAACTGTCTATAGTCTATATATATCCTAAGTTTTCCGTTTTTCTTTAGGATAAACAGTACTGGATATCCTACTAATAACTATAATAGTTTGACATATCCCTTGCGTAAGTTTTCCTAGATAAACTCCTTAAGCGCTACTAACTCCATTTTAGTAAGCTTATAGATTGAAAAGAACTTTAGACTTATTCCTTCTTCTAATTCTATCTTGTGGTCCTATACTATATACTCTAACAGCTTTTCACTTTCTGGTGACTATAACTTTTTACCATACTTATGGTATCTTTTTGGTATATAACTTAAGCCTCGCTTAGTCTCTTTATATGTCGCTCCAACTTGGTACTATACCAACTTGGTTTGTTGTTGTACTTTGCGCTATTAAGTATCCTTAATATTAACCTAATCTATAACCTAATTAATCTTTGGATTGTACTTCTATAACTAAGGCATTCCTAGTATTGCCTCGTCCTGTCCCAACGGTAGGATATTAAAAGACATTCTGACTGGTCTTCCTTTAATAGTTATCTAAATAGGTCCTATTTTGAGATTAATAATGCCTCCTTTATAGGCTATCTAATCTCCTAAAATTGTTATAAGTAGATATAGGTGTTCCTTTTGTCTATATGGTAACCCTATCCTTTTTACTGCCTTTGGTGATATGTGGTTCCTAGTTACTCTACTATCTACTAACACTTTAAACTGCTGATCTTGCTATTTAACTTGTAAATTTAGGTGTTATTCTTAAATTCCTTTAAGGGTCTAAAGCTCTAACACTAGTTCCCTTTAGTTCTGTGCGCCTCTCCTTTTCCTAACTATTAGCTGCTAGATCCTGCCTATACTTAGTCCAACTTAGGCCAATACTTAGTTTATTTCTTTTCCTCTACATACTATAGACAAGTGTTCTTTAGGCACTTCCACTACTATTATCCATCTAGGCATTCTTCTATAAGGAATTTTCCTAGTTAAAGTATTAAGTCCCCTTAACCTTATACTTCTACTAGGTGCTATCTATATATATACTTGGTATTCCTAAACCTCTTTTCCTCTAGTGCCTAATATATCCTTACTAGGTACTTCTAGTTCTTGTCTTTAGGTGCCCTATATATATTATATATATTATCCACACAAGCTATCTACAATAGTGTATAATACGCTATATATTTTGGGTTAACTCTTGGTTTATCTTTATCCTTAAGTTTAAACCTATACCTAGTTAACCTGACTACTGGTATCTCTGCTATAGGTACTAAGACTTATTACTTACTTCTCTAGTCCCTAGATCCCTCTTCTAGGTTCCTTAATATTATAATTAATACTCCTTTAATGTAATTCATGCGTTTCTCCATAATAGGTTAGTCTTAGATAACTTTTTTGTCTAGCCACATATAAAAATCTGCCTATTTATTGTTATGTCGTTGCCTATACCACTTTCCATACAACTAGTTTAGTGTATATGGTCTATCTATTAGAAAGTACCTTATTATTACTATATTGTAATATCCTTTAGTATATCTTTCTTCAAACCTAGTTAGAATATCTAAGTCCTCTTCTTATTCCAGTTTGTCTAACCACTTTGCCCTAGGTATCCCTATACTTGGCCTATTAGTAACTCTTTATATAGGTGCTCTGTCCTTTATATAACCTAGTATAGCTAACCTCTTGTCTAGCTTTTGCTCTTGCTATATAATAATTCGTGTTCTAAACTTATCTATAGTTTCTTGTTTTTTGCGTCTTGTAGCTGGATCTTTATAGTTGTCTTGCTTTTTAATCCTAGTATTAACTGTTTAATCTTTAGGCTAAATACTACGTTTACCTAGAATTGCTAACGTTCTTATTTATTCTCTAAACTTATAGTTTATAAACTTGCGTCCTATACTCATTCGTTTATTACTAAACTGAGTTACTACCCTTCCCCATTAGTTTTCGTCCGTTGTGGGTCCTTAGGTATGTCTTATCTTATCTTAAGAATCTTAAGCTTCTCTTATTTCTGCTTAAGAATCTTAAGCCTATAGCCTTTTGCCTTTATTAAGTAATGAGCTAGCATTAGCAGTTGTCTACTTGCTTAGTTTCTTCTAAACATTACTCCTATCTTCTTGTAAAGCGATGGAAATTGTATCTAATAGTGTTATGATATCTATTACTAAACCCTATTCTATAATGGTCTTAGTTTCTGCTTCTATTTTGACTTCTTTAAGGTCTATATACTCCTAGTAAGCTGCCTTTATTGCCTTATTATTGGTAAATGCTTCGCCTTTATTAAATTTATTATCTTTAATATCCGATCTATAAGCTGGTTTATTGGTTTCTCTAAACTTAGATAATAATGGCTCCTATAGCTAATAGCTTGCGCCGTACTTAGCGTCCTTATAAATTTAGTATGCGTTATTATAATAATATGTAAAACTATTAATTAAACACTCTTTTATTCCTTATAGTGCACCATCGTCCCTTTATATATATGTGCCGTCTGCTAGCCTAGTTCCCTTTACCGCGTAGTTACTCTAACCACTTCTATAGTCTCTGGCGAAATAACCTTGTTTTCCATAATTTATGCAAGCCCTATCTTTAAACCATTTTTCTTGCTGTGGAGTCCGCCTAAATGTCTTCTGCTGCTAAGATCCCTAGTTTAGCCTTTGCTTCTAGGTTCTTTAATTACCTAATCCTTAACCCCTAGGTTTCCATAGTTTCTTTTCCTACCTTTAGGTTTTTTTAGTACCGCTTAGGTCTATTAGCTCTGCGCCATTCTATAGTTTTTAACTCTATATCTGTTGTTGTATACTCTACGCCTTATATAACTGTAGAACTTTGTCTTACCCTCTCTTAGCTTATTCCCTTTAATAGATCCTGTTATTAATCTTTATTAACTAATCTATTAACTCTCTTAGAGTGTCCGTATCTTCTATTAGGATAATTACGTCCTAAACTTTAGCCTTAAGTCCCTGTTTATACTGTGCTATAAGCGCCCTATTATTCCACTTAACCTATATAGCTAGTGTTTAAAACTGTGTTGTATACTTAATTACTAAAGTACGTTGTACTAAGTTCTGAAGCTTTTGTTCCGCTGTGGTTATGGCCTCTAGGTCTTTAAATATCTATATTAGTTATTCCATAAACCCGTTCTAACTGGTAAATATATACCGCACGTTCTAGTTAGTAGTTGTTATGCCATTAGCCTATATTTCCGTAAGATATAGTTTAAACCACTTAAGTGCCCTCTCTGTTAGGAACAATCCTGCATAGGCTACTTAATCTAATAATATTACTAACTTCGCTCCTTCCTATATAACCTTAAAGTATATCTGCGTAAGAAATCCCTTAAGCTTTAACTTTTCTTCTAAGAACCGTTTAATTAAAGGTAACTTAATTTTCGCTGCTCTAATTCCATTAATGCGTTCTTTAAGTATCCTATTATTATTTTATAAGTGATTAACCATTTCCTATAACTAACCTCGCGTAACCACTTAAGAATCCCCATTGTCTATACTAGTATCACCTGGCCCTAAGGTTATAGCTATTGCCGACACCGTTGTAACTAGTGCTTTGGGTGGCATATTGTTTGATCTTGTTTAATACCGTAACCTTAGTAGTAAATGTGTAACGGAACCTTATAGTAGAAACTATAGTGGGTTCTATTATTGGGCTGGGTATATAGGTAAGAACAAATTAACAATATAATAATAATTGGTGGAGTAGTTGCCTAATAGATTAACTCCAATTATATTCTAAGATTTACTACAAGGAGAGAACTATCTACGGTAGGGACTGAGGTCCTTTAAATATATAACCATACTCCTAAGAAATCCTCTTTTATACGTGAGGTACGTGAGGTATATAAGGTACGTAATAGACCTTACAGACCTCACAGACCTTACAGAGCATACCATGTAACTTCGGTTACCATTCCTCGTCATATAGTTCCACCGGATCCACCCTAGACCGTGCCTATATCAACCAACTAGCTTCCTGCGACTCTTCCCCAAGTAGTCGTAACATCGTACTTAAAGCGTCTATAATAAGCTACTAAGGCGTCTAAGTCAACTCGGCGTACTCAGAAGCCTACTAGGCGTTTGAGCTAGAAGAGTTTAAATCCAAAGTCAACCTCTAAGAAGAAGCCTACCAAATCAATAAAGACTTTAAAGGCTTTAAAGCCTCCGCCAAGATGAAAGGATGTACCTAAGAAAGCTCTTATAATATATTCAAGCTCGCCAGCTCCCTTGGAGCCTAAGGTAGTATTTTAATACTATATAGCAATTTAGAAAGCTTAGGTAGGAGAGGAAGATCTTACTTCTACTTCTGCGCAGCGCATAGTTGGTAAAGAGCTTCTCAGCAAGATTGGTTCCTAGATTAATAAGGTCAAAGCCAATATAGTAGGTAGATCCTTTAAGAATAAGTACTCTATTAGGGCAACAGCTTCCTACAATTGCATTATAGCTCGCGATATAGTACCGCAAGACATTTACTCTACTAGGCACGTCTACAACCTTTTTTAGATTATAAGAACGTGGCATATAGAGGGCAGGAAAGGGCTACGCGTAGAGGTGGTAGTTATATTAACTGAAAAGCCTATACCGGAAACTATATCAATATACGCCTCTCCCTACGCCCTTGGTGTTGAGGCGCTCCAGAGAGCCTTGCTAGTAAATACACTTCTATTAAATATTCTTAAGGCTGGAGCTATATCCAGTACACCTAAGAAGAAGGGCAGATTAAGTACTACTATTACCCAGCGCCTTTCTCTACCCGATAATATTTTATTAGAAGTTCTTATAGGAAATCTAGCTCCTTTAGTAGCCTTCTAATAGCCCTGCCAATTGAAGATCTGTTTAAATAATAGAGGCACTTATTAGGTAAATGGGAATACAGAGCTGCCCCATTTCCATCACCCAGTTAACCACTTCGCATTAAAGGCCTGGGGCAAGCAAATTAAGGACGGCAAGGCTTCTAAAGAGGAGCCTCCTGCGCCGCTTGCCGTACGCCTTTCAACCAAGAATGGGGCCACGGGAGGTAGCGGTAGTGGTAGTGGTAGAGGGGGGGGTTGGCGGGCACACGGGCCAGGGGGCTATTTTCAAGCAGGAGCCGACGATTTTGGCTATTATCCTCCCTACGGTCAACCCAACTACCCCCCCCAAGGGCCACCACCTACCTATTATATAACTACCGGAGTGCAACAGAATCTATACTAGGCACCTATATAAGCACCTCAGCAGCCTCCGGTAACTCTAACGCCAGTAGCTACTATATAGGCAACGCCAATAGCGCCGCCAACTAGCCCTATTAATAGCGACTTAGATTCTAAGGAGAGGCTTCACAAATTCTTTAATTAGGTAAAAAGGCGACCTAGCTAGGCAACTCCAAAGCTTATAACAGAGCTTAAGACTGTTCTTAATACACTTATTAATAACTTCTATAACTTAGAGGCGCTCCGCTTAGGAATATCCAAGCAGGCATAGGTAGATAAGTTAAGCCTTACAGTAGGCCTCCTGCCTCAATTAAGGCGTGAGCTTAAGACCTTTCAAGCAAACCAAAAGGGACAGTAAGTTTTTAATTTCTATAAGGGCACCACCTAAATCTAAAAGATCGCACTTCTAACTAGTTTTCTACTAGGTAGCCAGCCTATTAAAAGTGTCCTTAAGCTAAGCGACGGATTCCTATATACTATAATCCAAATTGCAGAAACGTACCAAAGCTTTTATAGTCCTAAATTAAGTAAACGTTCAGTCGAATCCATGCCTTTAAGTCATAAAAGGAAAGCTCAATTAGGTTAAACTCTGGGCAGTATAGAGGAAGATACTTAATAGAGATATTAGCGGCAGCATAAAGCTCCACAAATTCCTATACCTAGTTAGGTTATATAGTTATAATATATATATAATTACTCTCTTACCTAACTCTTATGTATTGAGGCGTTATCTAATACCAAGACTATATAACCGGGTATACATTATGGCAAAATAGAAGACTTAATCCAGGTATTAAATATTTTAGAAGTAATTAAGCCTTGCCATATAAGAGTCCCAGGGAGAAAGCCGTTAAGTAAATATGCAGGTAAAATACTCCACCGTTCTAAGCGCTTAATTAATACTATATTAATCACAGGAAGGTTTATAGGGCTCCAACCAAACTTCCTATAACCAGTCCTCTTATTGGCGCCTAACTCGTCAATAAATATAAGGCGATTAGAGTCCTATATATATTGGCGTCCCTTCCAGGCAGCACAAAGATCCTTAGATTGCTCCCGTGCTCTACACTATACAACCTTCCTACTCCACCTATTACGCTTAAGAGCCCTCCATATTGACGATATTAATACTGCAATATTGCAATCGTCCTATAGGAACCAGGCCATCTTATTAAGGTAGGCAGTAGGGCGATCCTCTAGATAGGCAAGAAGCGCCTATATATGTAATTAGTACACCCAACACTATAATATCATATATTACGAACTTGCTCATATTCTGCTTGTATATCACTTGGCCGCCCAATTCTAAGATTTGGGGGGGGATATAGCTCTCCATAGAGGTCCAAGTTAAGCTAGATACGGTATATAGTCGAAAGGTGTAACTTTGTAGCTGCCGCAATACATTTAACCGTCCAATCAAATAGAAAAGCTACCAAAATTTAATGGAGCTGCCATTTAGGAATCCTTTTAGGCATAGAAGGC
>Ga0307507_10002693_pt1 | contig 36528 bp, 7 predicted proteins | sample 7_EM_MG_FD_207223 | JGI IMG/M metagenome (GOLD analysis project Ga0307507, IMG submission 207223) | Populus trichocarpa ectomycorrhiza microbial communities from riparian zone in the Pacific Northwest, United States - 7_EM | ecosystem: Host-associated > Plants > Roots > Unclassified | place...
CCTTAATTCTGTCTATACTAATAATAAAACCTAGGTACTTTATACGCTTAACACTAAATTCCAACTTCTTAATATTGGCCTGGAGACCAGCCTTATGGAGCCATTATAGGACTTTATAGACGTGCTCTTTGTGTTCTAGCTTGTTCTTAGAGTAAATTATAATATTATCTAGGTAGGCCGTATAGAAGTTATTAAGGTAGTTAAAGAGTACATTGTTTATATACCGCTGGTATGTAGCTGGTCCATTAGTTAGTCCAAAAGAGAGTACCTTATATTTATACGTTCTGTAACGGGTTTAAAATATAGTAAGCTCTTTAGACCTAGGGTTTATCCTAATTTAGTAAAAGGCCTAGCGGATATTAAGCTTTATAAAGACCCTGGCTCTACTTATTTGGGCAAGAGTCTTATTAAGTAAGGGTAGTAGATAGCGGTCCTTGCGGGTTATATTATTTAGCTTATAGTAGTTAATGCAGAAGCGCAGTCCTCTATTTAGTTTTTTGGCAAAGAGAATAGGCGAGTTAAAAGGGGCTTGGCTAGGCTCAATAAAGCCCTTATTAAGGTTGTCGATAAGGTACTGCTTTATAGCCTACAATTCGGCGATAGACTGTGGGTAGAGAGGGCTAAAGCTAAGGGTGCTTCCCTTACCTTAATTAATCTCGATCTTGTGGTCATACAGTTAGTAAGGCGGAAGTATATCTAACACTGCCTTGGAGAATATGTTCTTGAATTTCTAGTGTTAATTAGGCAGTTTTTGTTCTACTAGTTCCTTATCTATAAGCTCGCTTTTCTGTCTGCTAAGCTTGCTTTCCTTTTTCTTAAGCATTTAATCAATTTCGTACAGGCTAGTTATAAAGGCAACGGTATTAGGCTAAACCAAGTTCTGGTAGAATCCTACAGCGCCAATATAGCAGATATCAACTAGTAGGAGGTCCGTAGGTTTCTTTACAGATACTTATTGGGCCGTATCTTGCGGTATAGGGTGTATAGTCTTCCTTAGCTTATATTCCATTTTCTATAAATTATCCTTCCTATCTATTAGCTTAGTATAGCGTCCAATATCCCTGGTTTTCCTTTAGGGCTATATAGGGCCTAGGTTCTCTATAGGGGGCTTAGCTAGGTTACTACTAACTTCCTAGGTCTTTAGTGCAGATAGCGTAATATACATAGTCTGGGGGCGGCGTAGTATATGGATCCGTTAAGGATTAAGATATATATCCTTCTTAAAGGCCTAGTCTCTGCGCATAGCATCGGCCTGGTAAATAGTATTAATCTAGGGCCGTATGAGGTTTTCCATTGTAATACTAATTTCTTTTATAAAGGAAGGGGTCGGGGGTAGGGTTTTAGGCTAGATAAGCTATCTATTCCATACGTTAAGCTATAAGCCTAAATAGGCTAGCTATTTTCTCCCTATAATTATATCGTGGCTCCCGAGGTCCGTAATAAGAAAGGGGATGTTATACTACCTTTATCCATTAATGCGGAGGTGAATCCGTAAGATAGTTATAATAGGTGGCCCTATTCGTCCGTTATACCTACGAATAGGAATTAGTTTAGGCAGTTCTTTAAGGGGTGCATTTAAAAAGTCAGCTAGCTTTACGGCACACTGGGTATCTATTAAGGCAAAGGCATTTGCTCTAGAGTTAGCTAAAGTAGAGGTTAAAACTTAATATCCATTACAGAATAAGGTATAAGGGATAGTGCAGCTTCTTCCACTAACTAGCTGACCTAGATTAATATATAACATATCAATCCCTTTTAACCCTAGAGAGGAGTCTTTTTCTAAGGTTCCTCTTTTTCTAACTCCGTACTGTCCTCCTAAATTAACAGAACCTTGCCCGTTTTTACCTTTGTCTAGCAATCCTTTGCAAAGTGGTCTTTCTAGCCGTATAAGAAGCAAGCTCCTTGATTACTAAAGGCCTATTTATAGGGGTTGTTGTATATAGGCCAAGTATGCGCCAGACCCACAGCAGGACTAGCTGCACAGCTAGCTGCTAAATTAATAGCGGGCTGTACGGCTAGTGCCGTAGGAGTTGCAGATCGTGCCGGGGTATTACAGGCCGTTTATAAAGTGCTTGTAGTCTGGTTTAGAGAGTTTCTAGCTTTGTACCGCTTAGATCGTGCCTTAATTTAATAAAGGCCTTAGTCAATAGCTAGGCAGTAGTCCGTAAGTACCTTTAGCGTCTGTACAGTAGTAAAAACTGGTAGTATGGCGCGCTATAGGTCTAGGGTAAGCTTGTCAAAGAGGTCTAGCATTAGGTCTTTATAGGGAATTTAGGCTTAGCTGGCTAGGTGCAAAAAGCGGGTCTAAAAGGCTAAAAAGGTCTCCGTTGTCTTTATATTAAGAGCTTTATAATTAAGGCGGGCGTTCTGTGTCTTAAAGGGGTCCTTATAAATGGAAGACAGGTAGTCGACTATCTCTTCTTTAGAGAGGAAGGGGTCTGCTAAGTCCTAGGCATATTGCGGACGTAGATGCGTCTGTACGTCCCCGCCAGTACGGCTAAAGACGTAGACCATTTTAGCTTAGGTAGTAGAGAAGTGGTCTATATTAACTTTAAGCTTGTCTTGCAGTTAAAGCTTCCAATTGTTAAATATAGGGTCAGTTCCGTCTATAAGTAATAGGGGGTCCGCAACCTTCGCGGACCGCAACAATACTAATGCTATATATTGGGCTAGGGTCTTAAGGACCGTAGCAAGTCTCTAGGTGTCTAATAACTCCTTACTAGGTATAGGGGTGTCTCTAGTTTTAAGTAGCTCTCAAAGCCATTTAATTTCGGCATTAGCTACTGCGAGCTCTTCCTAGGGGGTTAAGACGGCGACTGTTTCACTATTAGAGGTATTTGCGGGTCCTGCAGCGGCTTTGCCGGCTGCTGTATTTCTTGGCATAGTAGTAGGGGTATTGGGTAATTTCCGGTGTTTGTTTATTTTCTAGGGGTTTTGGTCCATGCGTGTCCTATTCTTAGGTTTCGCGTTCTATTCGTGTTCTTTTAGTTCTTAGGGGTCTGTCCTGTCCTTATGGTCCTAATAATGTCCTTAAGGTCCTGTTCTATATCCTTTATAGATATATTTAAGTTCCTTCTCAGGAAGAAAGAGTAGTTGAGCTTTAAATAATGTTAGCAACTTAGTCAATTAAGGCACGAGCACAGCATAAGGGACGCGCAAGCCTATACAATTGGTAGTCTATAAACAAGAATCCAAAGCTAAAGAAAGGAAGGGAGAAGAATAGCAGTGCCGTATGAAGTTTTATGCGGTCCTCTAGTCACGTAGACTCACGTGACTCGGCGTCTACTATAACGTCTACCATAATCCACCGTTTTCCACCAGCGCCGTAACAGCCACTATATATTCGATCAGTCTAGTTATAATTATATTAGTCAGCCAGGTCGATTAAAGTAGGTTAGGGTTAGGTGTTAAATTACTATACTTTTTAAGAGTGTAAAGCGGTGCTAATAGAAGATCTTAATTAAGCACACACTCCTTTATAAGTATTTACAGGATTAAAGAGAGCAAGGTTGTATTCTTTAACGCCTTAGTATACGCTAATAACTTAATTACATAGGCTAAAATCCTCTTAATATAATTTGGATAAACTATGCTAAATCATCTAAAGTTAATTAAAGAGCTTTTAAAGATAATTAAGCCGAGGGACACCTAGGTTTATAGTAATAATCCTTAGGAAGATAGTCTCTCTCCATTCTAACATATACTGCTACTTATTCTCTTCTGTTTCAAAGTGGCATCTTAACTTATATATTATACGGTCGAAATCGTATCCTTTTCCTGCTAAACAATTATAATAGAAGGTACTAGCTCTGCCCTTAAGCATAACGGAATAGGCGTTGTGGTATTTATTAGACTATATTCCTACCTTCTAGCAACAGTTATAGAAAATACGTAGTTTTGAATTAAGAACATTATATAATTCCCCGCCAAACTTCTTCTCCTAATCTAAATAGAGCTTCGTAAGCTCTGTAAGCAATTTTGAACTGCCTCCGATTTGAGATTGAGATAGAGGAGGTAGGAGTTGTATTACAGGCTGTAGTAGGGACGTATGTCTAGTTGGTAGGGTCTAAAGGCTATTAGATCGCGAAGTAGGGGGATCTTATACTTGCTAAAGGGCAGTAGTTAAAGTTGTAGGTTAAATTGGTTAATATAGGGGAGTTAAAGACGGAGGTAGAAGCGTCTTTAATGGTATATTGCTTGGGTTCCATCGTGAATTAAGCTTCCTTATAGTGCGTAGTTAGTGTTTAATCTCTTATAGAGTCTATTCATGCTCTTCTTTTACGTTAATAACTTGCTCCTAAATGTTATCTCTAATAGTACCCCCATCTATAGGTACGAACACTCCATTCTCCTATAGGAAGTTACGGAAGTCCTATACAATATCCTTATTCGTAGGAGCCTATATTTCCTTTATCTATTTAACAAAGTCCTCCTTTATACAGTACCATAGCATGGTGTCGTTGTATTCGCTATCTTTGTAGTATGCTATACGGTGTAATAAGAATCCGTTTAAGTCTTATTAATTAACATCTTTAGGATTAATTATAGCGGTTTTCCATATCTCTAGGTTAATATCGTCCTTATACTTCTTTAGGTAGGTTAACACCATAATAGCTATTATTAAAGATTATTTAACGCGTTTTAATAAAAATTAAGGAAAATGAAGGTTGTTTAATATATAGTTAGGTAGTAATCGTAATCCTATAGTCTACAAAGGTACACCAAAGGTATTGAGATGGTTGTTTTAACGCGTTTTAGACGTTAACTTAGGACCTTAGGTTTAGTAACACTTCTAACCTAAAGTACTTAACCAAATCTTCGTAAACGTGGTTATTCTGCGTAATAGACGCAACTTGGTATCTTCTAGTACTTAGTAACACTTCTATTACTAGTTTTCCGCAAGCCTAAGGTAGTATAGTATCGCCGGGATCTATTCCATATGAGCGCATATGGCACCCCTATATAAGACTATCTCTTCTGTTTAAAAACCTAGCTGCTCTATGGTTAACTATGTATTCAACTACTGATTAGTATTAGTCACACAGGGTAACTCACCAATAACAACTACTTGAGTAGGTTATAGTGATGTTGGTTAAAAGCTTGATAATTAAAAATAAGGAAGGGTGAGGAGCTTAAGGCTCCTCACCACGCTAGTGCCGCGGCGATACGTGATGATATATAACAACCGCTTGCCTCATTCCCAACAAAGGTAACTTATAGATATACTACTTTGGCAGCGCCTATAGTATTATAGAGATATAGAATTGGTTATAGGCTAAGCATTAATGGTAAAAAGGCGTAATATAATATTATGGGACGGGGGTAGTAGCTATAGAACGTATATATTTAAGGAGTCTATAAGATATTACGCGATCAATTATAAGAGTCAAAGGCGTACGGAGGTAATATACCTATGCGTAGCAAATATAAGCTATATATAAGGTATTTGTAAGAGTACGGGGCTCTCCTATGGAGGCCCCTGCGGTAGGGTTCCGTAACACTTATATAGTAGCAATTTATAAGCCTTAGTTTAGGAGCAGTTATATAAGCCCGTTATATTATACTAAGCTCTCCCTATACAGCCTAGGAAGGCCTCTATAATATCCTACTTTAGAAAAAAAACCGTATTTGCAATAACACATTAACGCATTATACTCGGATATTAAATACCATATATAGCTTGGGAAGGCCCTAATAATATTTCTCCCCCCCTTATAGGCTAGACCATACTTAACCTAGACCCTAGTATTAAAAACGAATTATATAATACTAATAAACCCCTAGGTAGCTAATAATAGCACCTAAAGTAAGCTTATTTAAGAGAGCTGCCTCTACTTAATGGGAACACGAGATCTAGTTAGAATTAGAAATTAAAGACAATGATAACGCTCTAGATATAAGCAAGTAGATTTATAATCTCGTGGCTAAATAGGCAGCTAATTGCCTTGCAGCCTAGGCTATATAAAAAACTTTAGATAAGATCCTAAAGAGCCTTGTAGCCTTATAAGATAGCTTTGCCTTATTTTGCCTAGAGCTAAAAAATATAGGTAATATTAAAGAGATAGAGGAAGAAGAAATGTCTAACAAGTTAGGGAAAGAAGAATCCTAGGGAAAGACTCCCCCCTAGGGTATCCTATTAATCTTAAAGAGATTAATCTAAGTTAGCTAATAGGTAGAAAACACTTTATAGTTCTATATATAGCATCTTAAAATGGATATAAAGTTAATATAATTGCCCTTATTAATACTAAAGTAAATAGCTTTGCGTTTATAAACAATGCTTATATAAATAACGTTGCTATTACGGAACCCTACCGTAGGGGCCACTATAAGAGAGCCCCGTGCTCTCGCATATACCTCGCGTACAGCTTACGTCAGCCACGCGTAGGAATATTACCTCCTTACGCCCTCGACCCTTACAATTAATCGCGTAACGTCTTATAGACTTCTTGAATACATATATTCTATAGCCACTACCCCCGTCCTATAATATTACGTTACGCCTTTTTACTACTAGCCTTTAGCCTACAACCAATTTTACATCTCTATAATACTATAGGCGCTATTAAAAGCAGCGTATCTACAAGTTACCTTACTTTATACTTTTAAGGAACCTATAATAGTAAGACAATATTCCTTATTAGCTATTATATTAAACCTAAAGAACAATTTAATACCTATACTTAACCTATAACGCCAATTAACCCAAGAAGAATTTAATTTATTAGCCCTAGCCTTAACCCCTAAGGGGAAGCGTAGTGGCTTAAAAGATTATAATAACCTTAATAAGGTGGACACTAATAATGTCTTATCTTTTATTAACTATATAACTACGGATAAGTAAGCAAAAGGGCTACTATTTATTAAATTTAAAATATAAGACGCCGATATATTTATAAAAATAGTAGTATAAGAACCTGATAAATACTATTGCCTTTTATAGAACTACCACCTAAAGCTTATATAAGCTAAGATGCGTACTATTTAAGATTATAATATTATTTAAGACCTATAAGCTTATAAGGCGCTCACCAATAATATACGCTAAAAGACTAAAAACGACCTTTATGTGTTTAAACGCGATATTTAACGGTTAAAGAAGGCTAAGATTATACTTATTGCTATAGCTACTAAAAAAGAGGGCGTAATTAAATACCTATAATCTTAGCTTAATAAGTATATATATAATAACGCCAGATTACTCTCTACTATATATAACGCTACCTAAGTCTTTATACCTCTAGCAACTTTATTTAATAGAAACCCCTACTAAAGTAGCGATAATAAAAGCTATAATAATTAAACCTAAGCTGCCACTATAGGGTTTAATATGCGTTAACCTAGTCTTTTAAGGAGACTATAAGGAATATAGCTATTAAAAGATGTAAATCCACGAGAAACTAACTTAGAGCGCCTACCTTTTTTCTACAGAAGATATTAAGATTAGCTATATTATTAGGCGAATAAATGGTATACTATTTAATAGACTCTTTGCCTAATGGAAGACTAATAGCCCCTAGAAATAGTAGTCCTATTAAAAAGTCTTTAATAATCTTAAGCTAATATACCGCGACTATAACCTACTAGCCACTAATTAAGCTAAACTACGTGCCCTAAAGATAAGCTCTACTAAATTATTTAATAAGTTCTATATTAAATTCTAGGAATATACTAGAGCCCTTACTTAAGATAATACTAAAAACTAAAAAGATCTTTTTAAAAAAGTTACTTATTACCTTAGTTACGTAGCCGCTAGCCACAACTATAATAATATTTATAATATGGTAGCAGCCCTATAGAAGATTAAATAATAACTAAATTAGATTGCTACTACTAATTTTTACTCAAAACCCTTTTTATAGAAGCCCTTTGGACCTACTAAACCTATATATACTAAGCTACCAACGCCTACTACCTTAAATTTAAATACCACTAGAGCTAATATTAACCTCTTTATACTAACTTTTCCATAAAAACTTTTAGACGGAGAGCGTAAGCCACTTTAGAAACTAGAATATTACTATAGATACTATTAAAAAGGCTATTATTACGATAATCTAAACTACCTAATAGCTAGGTTTAGTAGCTACTGCCTAATACCTAACCTAATACCTTAAATACTAAATATATTACTATACGCTACTACTATATAAGATAAAGACGTAGTAATAGCGGTAGAGTTAGATATAAAAGCGGAAAACGCTAAGTCCTAGCCCTAAATTATAGGTTAGGACGCCCTAATAATAAAGGGATCTATATATTAGCTTACTTAATAGATAACTTAATAAAGATAAATAGATAAAAATAGATAGTTTTACCTATAATGGGAACTACTGCTAAAAAATAATATATAAGCCGTTTTATAATTAATTATAGAACTATTAATAAATTTATAAATATTTAATTTATGCCTACCTATAACCTACCTATTTTACCCCTTACTAAAGCCCGCGCCCTATAGCTTGCTAATAGTAGTTATAGTATATAGAAGATTACCTATATACTATAACTCTACTTAAATATAAATAGGTACCAGAAAGAGCTTTAGGCCTATATTATACTATTTACTAACTATCCTATTATTCTTAGAATAAACTAGCTTAAATAATATAACCCTACTATTAACTGGAAAAAGAGAGAAGTAACCTTTAACTCTAAATACTGTAGAGAAACCTGCCTAGGATATAGCCTAGCTACCTCTATTTACTCCCTAGGATATTAATTTAAGGAACTCCTTATTACCTTACCTATAACTAATTACCACTATATAAGTACCGCGGCCTTCTACTATATAGTATATAGGAAAGGCTAAACCGTTACTATAGCTTCCTAATTATAACTATATAAGCTTAATAAAGAATAAAACTATATCCTTTATAGTAATAGGATAGATATAGTTAACCCTTTAAAAGATAATGCCCCTATGGAACTCTATAGACTTTTACCTTTAAACTTTAAAAAGTTTGTAAAGCTTAAAAAAGGACTTATTAACGAGGAACTTTGCAAGCTCCTCCCTAAGAGGTACTATAACTTTATTAATATATACTTATAGAAGGGCGTAGATATACTCCTCCTATATTAACCTAATAACTATACTATTAATATTAAATAAGGAAAAACGCTATTCTATAAGAGACCCTACCTAATTTTAAAAAATAAACTCTTAGTTATTAAAAAGTATATTAACAAGCACCTTAATAAAGGGTTTATTTATCCTAGTATATCTCTAGCAGCCGCCCCTATTTTCCTTACTAAGAAGCTAAAAGGAGGTATTTAATTCTATGTTAACTATAGAGGACTTAACGCTATTATAATTAAGAACTAATACCCTATACCGCTTATATATAAGACTTTTAAATAGCTTAGCTAAGATAAAATCTATACTAAGCTTAATATTATTACTACCTTTAACCGCCTTTAAATACGGGAAGGTAATAAATAAAAAGCCGCATTTGCATTGCACTTTGGCTAATTTAAATATACTATTATACTATTTGGCGTGTATAATAGCCTAGGCAGCTTTTAAAGCTATATTAATAACGTCTTATAGGATTACCTTAATAACTTTTACTCTGCATACCTAGATAATATACTTATTTATAGTAATAACCCTTTTAAGCATACCGAGTATATTTAAAAAGTTCTATAGTGTCACGGCACTGACCTATCGTATACTATTTTGTACTGTTTTGTACTGTTTCCTACTATTAGCTAGCGGCTTTACGCGAGTTACCAATATTATTAAAATGGCTGTAATTATTATAAAACTGCCAATCTATGCCAATAATTTATATAGTCTTTATTTTTAAAATAGGTATATTCTATTATAATAATTTTATCTAAATTATTGCCAATATTTAATATTGACACTGTAAATATGTAAACGCAAGAACTGCGACTTGGGATCCCCTTATGTCGCGATTGTCATCTTCACGGCTATGGATTAGATATTAAAGAGTCTGGGAAGGCATCTTCGAGATTCCTCTTTCATCGACGATGAGAAGGCGGCAGATGTAAGAGAGAGTGGGAGGAGGCGCAGATAAGACACTTCGCACCAGGCAGTGATCTACTTGGACTAGAGCTATCTTGGAGCGCCATATGGATTGCCTAAACTTCTGGAGCTGGATCGCTTTATTTTATTAGTGGACTGGACTAGATCTAAGCTTGTGGAGGCTCCTGGCACTCCAGTTCCATTCCTTATTTAGACGTAAGGCTAATAAGGACAGGACGCTAAGAAGTTAGTGTAGGTGGTAGCGGCCAATTAGTGACTTTTATAGTATTACACCGTCTCAAAAGACAGTTAATTGCCCATAGAATTTTGCCGTAGAATTAAGGAGTTACCCTCCTTCGCCCCTACTGCGTATACTACTTATTAATTTAGTGTTTTGTTTCCACTATGGCCGCCAAACAAACTTGTCTACTAGCGACGAATTAATCTAGTATTATGCGCTTTTTGCCCAGTTATTTAGCCGCACCCCTATCTAATAACGTTATTTTTACCCTAGAATATATTAACTCTACAGCTAAAGGCCGCCTAGAGGTAGAGGAGTTTAAATATAGCAGCAGGCAGTATATCTGGTACAAGTCTCTTATACTCGGCGTTAAAAACACTAGGCCTTATACGTTACTAATATAGAAGTAGGGGGAGGACGTTTAGCTTAAAGGCGCAGTTAGCAATAGGAAGAAGGTATACTACTACTGCTATATCTATAAGAGGGCGAGGCGTTAGCAGGAGCTTATAATAATCTTATTAGGACGTACTACTGCTTTAGATTACATTGTTAATAATTACCAGATAAACTAATATACTGGCTTCCTTAAGCCTCCTAAACCAAGTAACTCTAACTAGCTAACAATTAAAGACTATTTTAAGTAGTGGGTGCTTAAGCAGAGGTTAAACTTTAAGGCGTTTAAACAGCTGTTAATTAGGTAGATTGTTTACCATTATATTACCTTTTTCTAGTTTAAAAATAAGTACTTTTAAAGCCTTCTCTATTACCTCTATCTAGCCCTTTTAAAATTTCTACTAAAAGCTAGAAAGATAATCTAGGGCTAGGTTATAGTAGAGTTTAAGCGGAAAAGGGATAACCTAAAGAAAGAGCTAGCCTCTGCTTATAGCTCTATATCTATATCCTTTAATTTATAGACATTACCAAACTCCTACGTAATTCTTAGTATTATTAATCATTTTATTAACTAATATAGAAGGTAACGGTGTGTGGTTTTAGGGCTTTATAAGGTTATTAATAAACACTCTAGTAAGAATATGGCGGCTATTCTACTAAAGCTAATTAAGGGGTATGGATTTAAAGGTAATATTAGCTATTTTATAGGCGATAATACAGAGTTAAATAATATATGCGTTAATACAGTACTTTAAGTTCTATACCTAAAAATGCTAGTAAAGAAATAAAAGGCTTGTCGGCTATACTGCTTTAGCTATATTATTAATCTTTACGCGCAAGCCTTTATAATTGAAAAGGAAGCTAGAAGATTTATAAGGAAATAGCCTCTGTATACTATAAAATAGACTTTAAGAGGGTTTAGGAGCTCTAAAAGAAGCGGGGGTCCATTAGATTACTTTATAATCTTATTTAGTATATTTAAATAACTCCTTAAAGGCGTAGATTCTTTAAAAGTATTAAAATTAGAGGGGATCTAGCAAAGTATAACTGCTTAGAGGTAAGTAATATTTTTAAAAGTGGTAATATTTGCCATTTAGTCCATTACCGAACCAATTAGATCGTTAGGATTTAGTTCTACCATATTTAGCCGCCTTTACAGTTATAAGACTTCCTTACAGTTATAATCTTATACTTTACTAAAAGCAACACTAATAATTTACTAGCTTATTTAAAATAATTAAACTCGCTAAAACTTGCTCTTTATAGTAATTACTTGGTTTCTAAATTGCTGTAAACATATAACTTAGTTCTGTAATAACTATATTCTATCTACTAACTTAAAGCCTCTTACTAAGGAGGGCTACCTTAAGCCCCACTAATAGAAAGAGCTTAAACGCCTTCATATATACCTAGAATCTTTTTATAAAGCGACTATTATAGTAAAGGGTAATTATATAGGCCTTACTAATTATTTCCAGATACTAAATTTGTTACAGAACTGGCAGAATATAGCAGAAAGCTAGCAAAATACAGCAGATTGCGGTTATATAACTAGAGGATCTTATAAAACTTTGAGCGGCGCTTCCGTCCCTCCCCTTTCCTTTCTCTAGCTTTAGATCCTCGTTTATAGACTACTAATTATATAGGCTTGCGCGTCCCTCTTACTGTACTTATGCCTTAATTAACTAAGTTACTAATATTATCTAAAGCTTGTCTATTCTTTCTTCCTAAGAAGGAACTTAAATATATCTATAGACTAAGAATAGGACAGGGACATAGAATAGGACCCTAAGGACATTATTAGAACTATAAGGATAGGACAAAACCAAAAGAATATAAATAGAACGCGAAACCTAAGAATAGGACACGCACGGACTAGAACCCCTAGAAAATAAACAAACACTAAAAATTACCTAATACTCCTACTACTATGCTAAGAAATATAGTAGCTGGTAAAGCTGTTGTAGGACCTATAAATACCTCCGATAGAGAAATAGTCGCTATCCCAACCTCCTAGGAAGAGCTCGCAGCAGCTAATACTAAAATTAAATGGCTTTAAGAGCTGCTTAAAACTAGAGATACCCCTATACCTAGTAAGGAGTTATTAAATACCTAGAGACTTGCTATAGTCCTTAAGGCCCTAGCCTAATATATAGCATTAGTATTATTGCGGTCTGTAAAGGTTGCGGACCCCCTATTGCTTATAGACGGAACTAACCCTATATTTAATAACTAGAAGCTTTAATTATAGAATAAGCTTAAAGTTAATATAGATCACTTTCTAAATACCCAAGCTAAAATTGTATATATCTTTGGCCGCACCGGCAATGACGTATAGATATACCTATATCCGCAATACGCCTAGGACTTAGTAGACCCCTTTAGCTCTAAAGAAGAGATAATTAATTACCTATCTTCTATTTATAAGGACCCCTTTAAGGTATAGAATGCCCGTCTTAATTATAAAAGCCTAATAATAAAAATAATGGAAACCTTCTCGGTTTTCTAGACCCGCTTTTTATACCTAGCCGGATAGGCCTAAATCCCCTAGGAAGATCTAATGCTAGACCTCTTTAATAAGCTTACCCTAGACCTATAGCGCACTATACTGTCGGTTTATACTACTATATAGATGCTAAAGGCACTTATAGACTAATGTCTAGCTATTAACTAGGGCCTCTATTAAATTAAGGCACATGCTAAGCGGTATAAGGCTAGAAGCTCCGCTAACTAGAATATAAGTACTATAAGAATAGGCCGCAGTGCCCTAGTAAGATCTGTAACCCCTATAGTACTAACTATACCACCTACCGTTAACCTAGTGGCTAGCCGTGCAGCTAGTCCTACCGTGACTCTTGTATATACTTGGCCTTTATATAGCAACCCCTATAGATAGGCCCTTAGCGATTAAGGAGCTTGCTTTATATGCGGTTAAAAGGGTTACTATATAGCTAAATACCCAACGAATGCAAAAAAGGATAAGGCCCTACTAATCTAGGAGGATAGTATAGAGGTAAAGTTAGAAAAAGAGGAATCCTAAAGGAAGACTCCTTTCTAGGGTTAAAAGGGATTAAGATGTTATATATTAATCTAGGTTAGCTAGTTGGTAGAAGAAGCTGCACTATCCCTTATACTTTATTCTATAATAGATATTAAGTTTTAACCTCTGCTTTAACTAACTTTAGAGTAAATGCCTTTACCTTAATAGATACCTAGTATGCTGTAAAGCTGGCTGACTTTTTAAATATACCCCTTAAAAAACTGCCTAAACTAATTCCTATTTATGGGTATAACGGACAGATAGGGCCACCTATTATAACTATCTTGTGGATATACCTCTATATTAACGGATAAAGATAGTATAATGTCCCCTTTCTTATTACGGACTTAGGAAGCTATAATATAATCTTAAAAAGAAAATGGCTAGCCTATTTAGGCTTATAGCTTAAAGGATAGAGTAGATAACTTATCTAGCCTAAAACCCTACCCCTAATACTGTCTTTTATAAAGGAAATTAGCATTATAATAGAAAACCTTATACGGCTATAAATAGACACTATTTATTAGGCTAATGCTATATATAGGGACTAGGTATTTAAGAAAGATATATAGCTTAATCCGTAACGGATCCGTATACTACAACACTCCTAGACTACTAATATTGTGCCGCCGATACTAGGAACCTAGGAAGCTAGTAATAAGCTAAATAGACTAGGCCCTATATAGCCCTAAAGAACAGTAAGGAATATTAGACGCCGTACTAAATAAATAGACTAGAAAGATAACTTATGGAAGATAAAATAGGAGCTAAGGAGGGCCATAAGCCCTTAACCATAAAATACGGTTTATAAAACGTCTGTAAAAAAAACCTATAAACCTCCTACCGGTTAATATCTGCTATATTAGCGCCATTAGATTCTACCAGAACTTAAAACAGCCTAATACTGTTACCTTTATAACTAGCTTATACAAAATTAACCAGATAATTAAAGATAAGGAAGCCCTAGCCCATAACTAGCTTAGTAGGGAAAGTAAGCTTATAGATAAGAAGCTGGTAGAACAGAAACTACTTCGCTAATACTAGAAATTTAAGGACGTATTCTCCAAGGTAGTATCTAATATACTCCCGCCTTACTAACCGTATAACTATAAAATTAAGATTAAGCCAGATAAAAAAAATACCCTTAGCTATAGCCCCCTTTGCTAGTAATCTATTAACGAGCTATAGGCCACTAAGTAATACCTTATTAACGAGCTATAGGCCACTAAGTAATACCTTATTAATAACCTTAATAAGGGATTTATTAAGCCTAGCTAAGTCCCTTTACCTTACTTATTCTCTTTATAAAAAAGCCTAATAGCAGACTCTATTTCTATATTAACTTCTATAAACTAAACTATATAACCCATAAAGACTAATATCTGCTACCCTTACTTAAAGAAACCCTAGCCCATATAAGTAAGGCTAATATTTTTATAAAGCTTAATATTCGCTAGGCCTTTTACTAGATTAGGATAAACCCTAAATCTAAGGATCTTACTATATTTCGGACCCGCTATAGATTATATAAATATAAAGTACTACCTTTTAGACTGACTAACGGACTAGCTATATACTAGCGGTATATAAATAATGTACTCTTTAACTACCTTAATAACTTCTATACAGCCTACCTAGACAATATTATAATTTACTCTAAGGATAAACTAAAATATAAGGAATATATCCTTAAAGTCCTATAATGGCTTTATAAAGCAGGTCTCTAGGCCAATATTAAAAAGTTAGAATTTAGTATTAAGCGCACTAAGTACCTAAGGTTTATTATTAGTATAAACGGAATTAAGACAGACCTAGAAAAAACGGCTATAATTAATTAATGGGAACTCCTAAGGACCGTAAAAGGGGTATAGTTATTTTTAGGTTTCTATAACTTCTACTAATGCTTTATAAAAGACTATAGCAAGACTGCTTAGCCTCTTAACTGCCTTACTAGAAAGAACCAACCTTTTTATTTTAATGCTATATGCAAAATAGCTTTTAATAAACTTAAAAAGCGGCTAGTCTCTACTCCGCTACTAGCCCATTTTCACCTAAAATGGCCCTTAATATTAGAAACGGATACTTTAAATAATATAATAGCTGCCGTTTATTCCTAGAAACAGCTAGACAGGAAATAGCACCCTATTATATACTATTTAAAGACTATAATAGATGCTAAGCTAAATTACTATATCTATAATAAAGAGATACTAGCTATTATTTCTAGCCTTTAGCACTAGCGTATATAGCTAGAGGGGACCCCTAAACCTATTTAGGTAGTCTTAGATTATAAGGCCTTAGAATATTTTATAACAATAAAGCCCTTATAGTATAGTAGGCGCGTTAGGTAGATATCCTATCTTAGTTCCACTTCTAAATTATATATAGGCTATTAGCGACTCAGTCAATTGAGGTACGAGCACAGTAAGAAGGACGTATGCAAGCCTATACAATTGGATTGTCTATAAACGAGGATCTAAAGCTAGAGAAAAGAAAGGAGAAGAATAGCAGTACCGCTTAAGGTCTTATGCGGCCCTCGAGTCACGTGACTGCAACTATCTAAAACTGTTTGTAATTGTTTGCGATTGTCCACCACAATCTACCGTTTTCTACTAGCGCCGTAATATTACCCCCCCTCTAAAAAAGCCTGCCCTTAGGCTTTGTATATCCGTATTATGTCTATAGGGTATTCTTATCTTTATGCTTAATAGGCAGCTTATCGTCTTCGCTATACTAGCACTCCATCCACTTATTAAGGTACTTTAGGGGTCTGGGCTTATTAGGGTATTGTGACGGACTCGTATAAATGCTTCTAAACCAAAGCTTGTAGATTGCTACCATACAAGAATACTAAGCTAAGGAGAAGAAGAAGTCTATTAGAGACTGGCAAGATACAAAGGGGTCGCTAAGGCGCTAGTAGTAAGCGAGCCAATAGCGATTTTCTATCCTGGGGATGGAAAATCCTAATTGGTTGGCTCTATAAGCAGTGTCGGCAGAATATGGCAGAACTTGGCAGAATGCCCAGAAAGTAGCAGGTGACGCGCTCCAGCACCGTCATAGGTATTGGTTATGGAATTCTTTAAGCTTATAGGGACTACCTATAAAGTTCTATATAGGGTACTAAGTGGGGTCTAGGTTATATCCTTTCCAGCTAATATAATACTTTAGCGTTCCCCTTACAAGTTTATAGGCTAGTATTTCTTTAATTTCCTATTTATTATTGCTATTAACTTAAATTGGCAGGGGCGGTTTATTCTTTTGTCTAGGTAATAGGTTATTTATAGCTTTTCGTAGCTTATCCGGTAAGAATTTAGGGTAGACCTTAATTAAATCTGGGAGCTTTACTTTATATAGGTTGCCTCTCTTCTTAAGGACCTTATATAGTCCCGCTATCTAGTAGTCTAGCTTATAGCTAGGCCGTTCTGTCTTTTAGTTCTTTGTTATAACCTAGACCTTATTACCTACGGTAAAGTCAGACTTACGTCTATGCTTATTTGCCTACTGTTTTATTAATTTTTAGGCCTTTTCTAGGTTTATATAGGCTACTTTCTAGGCTTCTTCTAAGCGTTTAGCGTAATACTAGGCTTCCTTATAAGATAGTTTTTCGCGTATAGTCTATGGCCCTTCTATTCTTTCCTAGTCGAAGCTTATATAGGGTAAGTACCCCATTTCTAGCTAGATAGGCGCAAATCCTATAGAGTTATAGGGTAGGGTAGCCTGGGCGTAGTCTATTAGAGGTAGTAGTTCAGCCTAATTATCCTAAAAGTAGTTAATAAAGGGTTGGAGTCTCTGGTCTAAATATTAGTTTATAATCTCCGTCTAGCTGTCTGTCTAGGGGTAGTATACTATAGAGAGCTTTAACCTAATACTTAGGATCTAGGTAAACTCGTTCTAAAAAGCCGATATAAACTGTAGCCTATAATTGGATATAATAGTGTCTAGTAGTCTGTAAATCTAGTAGACGTAGTGGATATATAGTTAGGCCGCCTCCTTAGCATTAATATTCTTATAATAAGGGATTAAAAATAGGCGCTTGCTAAAGCGGTTAACTATAACCATAGCTATATTATATCTGTTATGGTCTATAGGTAGCTTATAGAAATTTATAAAGATATACTGTTAGGGGCGCTCTAGTATTAAGAGTGGTTTTAATAGTCCTAGGGTCTTATTTTGTGGAATTATAGACCTATAGTAGTCGTCACAGTTCTATATATAGCGATTAATATCTATAACTATTCCAGGCTAGTAGTAATGGTCGCCGATAATTTTACGGGTCTTATTTTTTCTAGGGTAGGCCGTAGAGACCTAGGTATGCGCTTCCGCAATAGGCTAAGTCTATAAGTTCTGTTCCTCCGCTACCGCTAGCCGTTTGCAGTACTTAAAAGGTCTATTTTTAAGGGACTATAGGCTTATAGCGTCCTTTATCTTTTTATGGTATACCTATAAAGAAGGAGCTATACGGTTTACCTACAGCAGTTTATTAATAAGGTTAAGTTCCATGAAGTTAATAGGATATATCTTGGTGTCTAAAGAGTCTATATTTAGTTCTGCCTATATCTAGGGGTTAAGGTGCTCTAGTTATAATAACGTCTAAGTCTGTAATAAGATCTTTACGGCCATTTAGTTATCTAGGTCCTGTCTATCCCTTATAAAGGCGTCTATATAATTTATGGCGCCTAGCCAGTATATAATTAGGAAGTTAAACTAGGATAAGATATCCGCCTAGCGTGCCTGCTGGGCCGTAAGGGCCTTTATTATTATAAAGTATTCTAAGGCCTTATGGTCTCAGACTACCTAAATAGGTTTAGGGGTCCCCTCTAGCTATACATACTAGTGCTAAAGGCTAGAAATAATGGCCAGTATTTCTTTATTATAGATATGGTAATTTAGCTCCGCATCTATTATAGTCTTTAAATAGTATATAATAGGTACTATTCTCTATCTGGCTATTTCTGGGAATAGACGGCAGCTATTATACTATCTAAAGCATCTATTTCTAATATTAAGGGCCATTCTAGGTAGAAATGGGCTAGTAGCGGAGTAAAGACTAGCCGCTTCCTAAGTTCGCTAAAGGCCTTTTTACATATATTATTAAAATGGAAAGGTTAGTTCTTTCTGGTAAGGTAGTTAAGGGGCTAAGTAATCCTGCTATAGTCTTTAATAAAGCGTTAGTAGAAGTTATAGAAACCTAGGAATAACTATACCCCCTTTATAGTCCTTAGGGTTTCCCATTAATTAATTATAGCTATTTTTTCTAGGTCTACCTTAATTCTATCTATACTAATAATAAACCCTAGATACTTAGTGCGCTTAATACTAAATTCTAACTTCCTAATATTGGCCTAAAGACTAGCTTTATAGAGCTATTATAAAACTTTATAGATATGCTCCTTATGTTCTAGTTTATTCTTAAAGTAAATTATAATATTATCTATGTACGCTATGTAGAAGTTATTAAGATAGTTAAAGAGTACGTTATTTATATACCGTTAATATATAGCCAGTCCATTAGTTAGTCTAAAAGGTAGTACTTTATATTTATATAATTTGTAGTGGGTCTAAAATATAGTAAGATTTTTAGATTTAGGGTCTATCCTAATCTAGTAAATGGCCTAGCGGATATTAAGCTTTATAAAGATCTTAGCCTTACTTATATAGGCTAGTATTTCTTTAAGTAAGGGCAGTGTTAGCGACTTAGTTAATTGAGGCACGAGTACGGCAAGAGGGTCGCGCAAGCCTGTACAATTGGATTGTCTATAAACGAAAATCCAAAGCTAGAGAAAGGAAAGGGGAAGAACGGAAGTACTGCTCGAAGTTATATACAATTCTCTGGTCATGTAATGGCACTTTGCTATCACGTAATGGCAATTTACGGCAATCTGCGGCAACGTGCCAGCGCCATAACATTACCCCCCCCCCTCCGAAAAAGCCTGCCCTTAGGCTTTATATGTCCGTATTATGTCTATAGGATGTTCTTATCTATATGCTTAATAGGTAGCCTATTATCTTCGCTATACTAGCACTCTATCTACTTATCTAGATACTTTAGGGGTCCTGGCTTATTAGGGTATTAGTTATAAAACTCTTTAAGCTTCTAGGGGTAACCTATAAAGTTTTAGGCAGGGTACTAGGTTGGGTCTAGATCGTAACCTTTCTATTAGATACGGTATTTTAGCGTTCCTTGTACTAGTTTATAGGCTAGTATTTTATTAACTTCCCATTTATCATCGCCATTAACTTAAATTGGCAGTAGAGGCTTATTCTTTTGTCTAGGAAGTAGGTTATTTATAGCTTTCCATAGCTTATCTAGTAAGAAAATAAGGTGGACTTTAATTAAGTCTGGGAGTTTAACTTTATATAAGTTGCCTTCTTTATTAAGGATCTTATATAGTCCTACTATTTTGTAGTCTAGCTTATAGCTAGGCCGTTCTATCTTCTAGTTCTTTGTTATAACCCAGACCTTATTACCTATAGTAAAGTTAGGCTTACGCCTATGCTTATTTACCTGCTGTTTTATTAATTTCTAGGCCTTCTCTAGGTTCTTATGGGCTACTACCTATACTTTTTCTAAGCGTTTAGTATACTGCTGTGCTTCCTTATAAGATAGTTTTTTACGCACGGTTTGTAGTCCTTCTGGTCTCTCCCAGTTAAAGCTTATATAGGGTAAGTATCTTATTTCTAGCTAAATAGGTGCAAACCCCGTAGAGTTATGGGGTAGGGTTGCCTAGGTATAGTCTATTATAGGTAGTAGTTTGCCCTAGTTATCCTAAAAGTAGTTAATAAAGGGCCAGAGTCTCTGGTCTAAGTATTAATTTACAATCTCCGTCTAACCGTTTATCTGGGGGTAGTATACTATAGAAAGCTTTAGCCTAATACCTAGGATCTGGGTAAACTTATTCTAGAAGGCTAATATAAACTGCGGCCTATAGTTAGATATAATAGTATCTAGTAGTTCGTAAATTTAGTAGATATAGTGGATATACAGTTAGGCCGCCTCTTTAGCATTAATATTCTTATAATAGGGGATTGAGAACAGGCGCTTACTAAAGCGGTTAACTAAAATCATAACCATATTATATCTATTGCGGTCTATAGGTAACTTATAGAAGTCTATAGAGATATACTACTAGGGGCGTTCTGGTATTGGGAGTGGCTTTAATAGCCCTAGGGTCTTGTCTTATAGAATTATAGACCTATAGCAGTTGTCGCAGTTCTATATATAGCGGTTAATATCCATAACCATTCTGGGCCAGTAGTAGCGGTTGCCAATAATCCTATAGGTCTTATTTTTCCTAGGGTGGGCTATAGAGACCTGGGCATATGCTTCAGCAATAAGCCAAGTCCATAGGTTCTGTTCTTTTGCTACTACTAGCCATTTTTAATGTTTAAGTAATCCATTTTTGAGGGACTATGGGCTGGTAACGTTCTTTGCCTTTTTACGGTATTCCTATAGGGAAGAGGCTGTACAGTTTGCCTGCAGCAATTTATTAATAAAGTTAAATTCTAAGGGGTTAATAGAATATATCTTAGCACCTAAGGAGTCTGTATTTAGTTCTGCCTATATCTGGGGGTTAAGGTGCTCTAGTTATAGTAGTGTCTAGGTCTGTAATAAGATCTTTATAGCCGCCTAGTTACCTAGGTCCTATTTACGCCTTATAAGAGTATCCGCACGGTTTGTAGCGCCTGGTCTATATATAATTAAGAAGTTAAACTAAAATAGAATATCCACCTAGCGTGCCTGCTAGGCTGTAAGGGCCTTAGTTATTATAAAGTATTCTAGGGCCTTGTGATCCGAAACTACCTTAATAGGCTTAGGGGTCCCCTCTAGCTGTATATACTAGTGCTAAAAACTAGAGATAATAGCTAGCATTTCCTTGTTATAGATGTAGTAGTTTAGCTTAGCATCTATTATAGTCTTTAAATAGTATACAACAGGGTGCTATTCTCCGTTTGGTTGCTTTTAGGAAAAAATACTGGCTATTACACTATCTAAGGCATCAGTTTCTAGTATTAAGGGCTGTTTTAGGTTAAAGTGGGTAAATGGGGGAGCCAATACCAGCCGTTTTTTAAGCTTATTAAAGGCCTGTATATATATAGCGTTAAAGTAGAATAGCTGGTCTTTTCTAGTAAGGCGGTTAAGAGGCTAGGTAATCCTGCTGTAGTTCTTAATAAAGTATTAGTAGAAGTTACAAAAACCTAAAAATAATTGCACCCCCTTTACGGTCTATAGGGGTATCCACTAGTTAATTACGGCCGTTTTTTTCGGGTCTGCCTTAATTCTATCTATACTAATAATAAACCCTAGGTACTTAGTGCGCTTAATACTAATTCTAACTTTCTAATATTGGCCTGGAGACCAGCTTCGCGGAGCTATTATAGGACTTTATAGATATACTCCTTATATTCCAGTTCATTCTTAGAGTAAATTATAATATTATTTAGGTAGGCTGTATAGAAGTTATTAAGGTAGTTAAAGAGTACGTTATTTATATACCGTTGGTATATAGCTGGTCCGTTAGTCAGTCTAAAAGGTAGTACTTTACATTTATATAATCCGTAGCGGGTCCAAAATATAGTAAGATCTTTAGATTTAGGGTCTATCTTAATCCGGTAAAAGGCCTAGCGGATATTAAGCTTTATAAAGATCTTAGCCTTACTTATATAAGCTAGTGTTTCTTTAAGTAAGGGCAGCGGATATCGGTCTTTGTGGGTTATATAATTTAGTTTATAGTTGTTATGGGACACCCCCGTAACACCTTATATATGTCCACCTGTTTCCACCGACTGAACAACCGAAGACCAATTATGAGACGGCAATCTAACAGCAATCTGCCGTATTTCGCCGCAATCTGCCGTCTCTACTGTCGGAGTTGCCAACTGGCAACTTCAAGGACCTCTAACTGCCAAATTCTGCCAAGTTCTACCAGAACCGCCACCTAAGCTCTACCCTACCCGTGCGTAGCATAGTACCCGTTAACCTAGCAACCAAGCGAACGTTATATACCCTTTTTCCCCTGTTTCCTACTTTCCTTTTCTTACGCAACGTCTTAACTTTATTATATAGTTTATATACATAGCTTAATAATATCTACTTCGCTATATATTATTATCGCTTGTGCTTACTCCGTAATACTACGTTGCGTTAACCCTATATACCACCCTTTAAAATGCAGAACGACCCTAAAGCCCCCATAATAGCCATTAGCATTATATCCGCACTCTAAGAACAATTGGCAGAAATATAGAAGTCCTTTATAGACGCCCTTATACAGAACCAAGCCACTTTAATTTAATAATAAGCCAAATAAGAAGCACGATACTGGCAATTAATTAAAGACCTCTAAGAAGAAATCCGCACCCTTAAGATGCCTATATTAGGGCCCTAAGACCGAACACTATCTTTAGAGATAAACACGCGGAACGAGAGCCCTAAACCTATAGTAGTTACTTACCCTAAACCAACTACTATACTGTAACGATCTAAACGACTACCAGATCCTCTAATATTTACTAGTAAATAATAAGAACTCTAATTATTCCTAAGCCGGCTTAAAAATAAGCTAACTAGTAACGCTAACCGCTACCTAACTAAAGCTAACCAACTCTGCTACGCCCTAAGTTGATTAGGAGGAGATATAGCTAACCTTATTAAACCTCTTTAACCGAACTTAGTACTAAGCCTAATTGTACTTTTTAAAGCTATGTATGGTAACCCGAACCGCCAAGCTACTGCTCAGAGAAAGATAAACCATATAACTTAAGGAATAAAAAGCTTCCTAGTATACTTCTCCAAATTTAACCGTTACGTAAAAGAAACAGGCTGGAATAACTCCGCACTAATTAACAGCCTTATTAAATCCTTAAGCCCTGAACTAAAAACCTCCCTAATAGGTGTAGACCTACCAGGAGCTCTTAACGCCTACGTAAACGTTATTAATAAATAATACAATGATATACTACGCCTGACACCAAAGTCTACTCCTTAATACAATATAATAAACCCGTAAACGTTTACTAAGTTATTGTCTCAGCCTAAGCACCCCAACGCCATAGATATCGATACTGGAACCCTAGGATACGCCCTACTAGGGTCCTCTAAATAAGAATAACGTACTAAGCTAGGCCTCTGTTTTAAGTGTAGAAGTAGCTCCTACCTCTCCAACTACTGCTCTGTCCCTATGCCCCAACGCGAATTACAAACGGCTAACACCAGCAGCTATTCACCGCATTAATCCTCTAGTTACCGTCCCCGATCTCCACCTGGTTCCAGCCCCGCATCTAGTAAGCACTACTTACGAGGACGAAGCTACAACTAATACGCTATAAGAACTCTACCCTAATCGCCTTTAAAAGGAAGGTCCTAGAGCTAAGTCGCTTTCCAGGACGGCGCTACCTTAGGATTTTATTAAATGCTTTAGATGTTATAAACTCTAACTCTTAGGATTACAGCATAACTATTAACTGTTATCTTCGGCAGAATAATTAATAGGTTAATACTTAAGTCCTAATTAATACAGGAGCTAGTGGTATAAGATTTATTAATAAGATCTTTATATAAGATAATAGTTTTACTCTAACCCCCCTTAACTAGCATATTGACGTATTTGGATCTAATGGCAAACATACTATCTTGGGCTGTATTACCCACGTAGTATTCCTAAGACTCTAATATCTAAACTATAAAGAACTAATTAAGCTTTTTGTTACCACTCTAGGTTACTTAGTAATACTTAAACAACCTTGGATAAAGCTATATAAGGTAACTATTGATTGGGACAACCTTAAGCTTCTATTTACTGCCTCCTATTGCAAGCAGAAGTGTCTTACGATTTACTGCTTAGACCCTAAACTAAAATCTAAAAAATCCACTAGGATCCATTAGTCTAAAATTTCTACTAACGTCCACCTTATACCTAAAAAGTCTACCTGATTCCACTAAGAACCTGAAAATTATACTAAACTATACAAACTAACCCTAACTACTGTACCACCCCGAACCAAGCAGAAGCCTAAACTTAAGCTTAATATACAAAAGTACCAGAAGAACTGGTATTCTACTATAAAAAGAATACTTAAAGAACCTAAACCTAAATCCAATACTAACTCTATACCTGATACTAAACCTAAAGTTAAATAAGGAATAGTAGATAATTAAAAGGAAGTTGCTAGCCGGTAACTCGCCCCCCTTTCTATGGATATTTATATGATTGGAGCTACCCTATTAGTATAACTCGCTAGGAAACCTAAATATATAATCTTCGCTGTTATAATAGCCGATATTAAAAAGGCCCTAGCACCAAAGAAGCACACTAACCCTGCCACGAAAGTACTAATATGCCATTATAAGCATCTAGAAGTATTTTTATAAAAGGAAGCTGATAAGTTAGTAAAGCACTAACTATATAACCACAAGACCGTACTTGAAGAAGGAAAACAACTAGGATTTAGACCCTTATACGGAATGTCCTAAAACGAACTCTAAGTATTGTAGAAGTACTTGGACGAATACCTAAGTAAAGAATTTATTAGAGCAAGCTCTTTGCCTATAGCTGCACCTATAATCTTTGTTAAGAAACCTGGCAGCGGTCTGCGCTTCTATATAGACTACTAAGCTCTTAACGCTATTACTATTAAGAATCGGTACCCGCTCCCGTTAATTTAAGAGACACTAAACCAATTAAGTAAGGCTCGCTACTATATAAAACTTGACCTTATCCACGTATTTAACCGCCTCCGTATTACAAAAGGAGATAAATAGCTTATAGCATTCCGTACTAGATACGGACTATTTAAATACTTAATAACGCCATTTGGCCTTATAAATACCCCAAGTTTATTCCAACACTTTGTAAATAATACCTTACAACCTTACCTGGACGTTTTCTGTACTGCTTATATTAACAACATCTTAGTATATAGCAATAACCTAGCTAAACACAAGAAACACGTTGACCTTATCTTAAAAGCCCTACGTGGAGCTAGACTACAATTAGATGTAGATAAATACAAGTTCTATAAAATGGAAGTTCTATACCTTGGACTTATTATCTCTATAGACAGCATATAAATAGACCTAAAGAAGATCAAAGTAATTATAAACTAGCAAGAACCCAAGAACGTTAAGGATGTAAGAGCCTTTATAGAATTTGCTAATTTCTATTAACGGTTTATTAATAACTTCTCCGCCCTAGTTTTACCTCTTATGGCTCTAACCTAAAGGGACAAAGCCTTTATCTTTAACAAGGAATGTAAGAAGGCCTTTACCTATCTAAAAGTCATATTCACTACCGCACCCATACTTTAACACTTTAACCCAAACTAAAAGAGTGTTATAGAAGCTAACTTATCTAACTACATCACTAGAGGCATTCTGTCTTAGTATAATAAAGAAGGGGTACTATACCCTATAGCATACTTCTTAAAACGACTAAGTCCAGCCGAATATAACTATAAGATCTACGATAAAGAATTATTAGCCATTATTAGATGTTTCGAACAATAGCGACCTAAACTGGAAGGTGCTGGATTTCCAATTAAGGTCCTTAGCAACTATAAGAATCTACAGTATTTTACAACTATAAAATAGCTAAGTTATTATTAAGCCCGCTAGTTAGAATATCTGTCTTAATTCCAATTCTTAATTATATACCGCCTAGGTGTTTAAGGTTAAAAACCTAATACCCTAACTCGACGTTTACAAGATATAACAGTATAGGAAGAAGCACGTACCTACTATAAACAAACCCTGCTTTGTCCCGAATTATTTAATCCCCTAGCTAAAGACCTTATGGTACACATCCTTAAAATGACTAATTAATCAATTAAATAGGTTATAATCGATAAATACCCAAACAATGAGTTTATCCAAGAGACACTTAAGCTAATTTAAGATAGCGTTAGACGCTCCAAAAAGATCTCTCTAAGTAAATGTGAAGTTCGCGGAAACCGCTTGTACTACCAAAACCGCCTAGTTGTCCCTAATTATAATAAACTTAAGCTTAAGCTCCTTAAACACGTATACAACCTACTAGTAGCCGGCCACCTAGGCCGAGGAAAAACCCTAGAGCTACTCTAACGGGAGTACTACTGGCCAAACATATATAATATAACACAAAGGTACGTCTCCAGCTGCTATACCTGCCAACGAGCCAAAGCTTTATATAAGACATATAACGGCTTTTTAAAGCCACTACCTATTCCGGACCGAAGATGGAAGGACATCTTAATTAACTTTATTGTTAATCTCCCCAAAAGTAAAGGCTGCATAAACATTATGGTAGTTATAGACCAACTATCTAAGATAAGACACTTAATCGCCTACCCTAATATATTAGCACCTGCCGTTGCCCAACTGTTCCTGGATTATGTATAGAAACTCCATAAACTCCCCAAAACAATTGTCTCTAATAAAGGCCGCCAGTTTATCTTGGCGTTTTGGAAAGAACTAACTACTTAACTCCGCATTAAAGCACTATTGTCTACGGTATATTACCTAGAAACGGATGGTTAAACGGAACGTGCAAATGCTATAATAGAACAGTATATTCGGATATACACGTTATATCTACAGGACGACTAGATGGACTGGCTTATATTTACTAAGTTTACTGCAAATAACTCCATCTTAGAAACCACAAAGGTCTCCCTATTCCTGGCTAATTACGGCCAGCACCCGCGAATGGGTTTTAAACCCTTTAGTAATATTCCTCGTCTAGCTTATTAGGCCTTATAAGTTGCAGAAGCAAACGAATTCATAAAGAAGATAAAAGAACTACAGGAGTTCCTTACTAATAAAATAACATAGGCCTAGTCTATCTATAAAGCTATAGTAAATAAGAACCAAACCCTAGCACCAGCTTACTAAATTGGTGACTTTGTCTGGCTAGACACAAGAAATCTAAACACAAAACAACCTACTAAGAAACTTAATTGGAAGAACGCTGGCCCTTATAAGGTTGAAAAAGTTGTCTCTCCTTATGCCTACTAACTAAAGCTCCCTAATATGGTTAAAATCTACCCTATATTCCATACGTTAGTCCTCCGCCCTGCCGCCCCTATATTAGACGCCCTACCTGGACAGATCTAAGACCCTCCCCCACCAATTAAAGTGGATGGTGAGGATAAGTACCTCGTTAAAAGAGTTGACGACATTAAGTACGATAAACGGAAACGCAAATATATATACCTTACGAAATAGAGAGGTTTTACTAAACCCTTATAGGAACCTGCTGACTTTATAGGACTTATATAAGCCGTAGAAGACTTTCACGAACTCCACCTAGAACTACCACAGCCCCATCTTGCAGATGCTCGAGTTTAAAGGGGGGGTACTGTTATGGGACACCCCCGTGACACCTTACACACATCCACCTGTTTCCACCAACTGAATAACTGAAGACCGACCACGAGATGGTAATCTGATAGCAATCTACCGTATTCCGCCACAATCTGCCGTCTCTACTATTAGAGTTACTAACTGGCAACTTCAAGGACCTCTAACTGCCAAATTCTGCCAAGTTCTACCAGAACCGCCACCTAAGCTCTACCCTGCCCGTGTGTAGCACAGTACCCGTTAACCTAGCAACTAAGCGAACGTTATATACCCTTTTTCCCCTGTTTCCTACTTTCCTTTCCTTACGCAACGTCTTGACTTCATCATACAGTTTATGTACATAGCTTAATAATATCTACTTCGCTATATATTATCATCGCTTATGCTCACTCCGTGACAATAGTAGTTAATACAGAAACAGAGTCCGCCGTTAGGCTTTTTTGTAAAGAAAATAGGTATAATAAAGGGGACTTAGCTAGGCTTAATAAAGCCCTTATTAAGGTTTTTAATAAGGTACTACTTAGTGGCCTATAGTTTATTAGTAGATTACTGGCGGAGGGGGCTATAGCTAAGGGTGTTTTCTTTATCTGGCTTAATCTTAATCTTATAGTCGTATAGTCGGTAAGACGGGAGTATATTAGATACTGCCTTAGAGAATACATCCTTAAATTCCTAGTATTGGCGGAGTAGTTTCTATTCTACCAGCTCCTTATCTATAAGCTTACTTTCCCTACTAAGCTAGTTATAGGCTAGGGCTTCCTTGTCTTTAATAATCTAATTAATTTCGTATAAGCTAGTTATAAAGGCAATAGTATTAGGCTATATTAAGTTCTAGTAGAATTCTATGGCGCTAATATAGCAGATATTAACTGGTAGGAGGCCTATAGGTTTCTTTATAGATGTTCCACAGACTATATTCTGCGGCTAAGGGTTTATAACCCTCTTTAGCTCCTATTCCATCTTCTATAAGTTATCTTTCCGGTCTATATATTTAGTATAGCGTCTAATATTCCTTACTGTTCTTTATAGCTATATAGGGCCTAAGCCAGCTAGCTTATTACTAACTTCCTAGGTTTCTAGTGTTGGCGGCACGACATTAGTAGTCTAGGGGCGGTGTAGTATGCGGACCCGTTATAGATTAAGCTATACATCTTTCTTAAAGGCCTGGTCTCTATATATAGCATCGGCTTGGTAAATGGTGTCTACCTATAGCCGCATAAGGTTTTCTATTATAATGCTGATTTCTTTTATAAAGAAAGGGGTTAGGGGTAGGGTTTTGGGCTAGATAAGCCATCTACTCCATATATCAAGCTATAAGCCTAAATAGGCTAGCTATTTTCTTCCTAAAATTATATTATAGCTTCCTAGGTCCGTAATAAGCAAGGGGATATTATACTGCCTTTGTCTGTTAATATGGAGGTAAATCCGTAAGATTATTGTAATAGGTGGCCCTATCCGTCCGTTATACCCATAAATAGGAATTAGTTTGGGCAGTTCTTTAAGGGGTATATTTAGAAAATCAGCTAGCTTTATAGTATACTAGGTATCTATTAAGGCGAAGGCATTTGCTCCAGAGTTAGCTAAAGCAGAGGTTAAAACTTAATATCCATTGCGGAATAAAGTATAAGGGATAGTCCAGCTTCTTCTACCAACTAGCTAACCTAGATTAATATGTGATATATCAATCCCTTTTAACCCTAGAGAGGAGTCTTCCTCTAGGGTTCCTCTTTTTCCAACTCTGTGCTATCCTCCTAAATTAACAGAACCTCGCCCGCTTTTGTATTTGTTAGGCAATCCTTTATAATATAGCCCTTCTAGCTATAAGAAAAGCAAGCTCCCTAATTACTAAGGGCCTATATATAGGGGTTGCTATATATAGGCTAAGTATTCGCTGGACCCACAGTAGGATTAGCTGCATAACTAGCTGCTAAGTTAGCGGCGGGCTATACGGCCGGTGCTATAGGGGTTGCAGGTCTTACTAGGGCGCTACGGCCCGTTTTAGTAGTACTTATATTCTGGTTGGCAGAGCTTCTAGTCTTATACCGCTTAGTACGTGCCTTAATTCAACAGAGGCCCTAATTAATAGCTAGGCATTAGTCTATAAGTTCCTTAAGCGTCTATATAGTAGTATAAACTGGTAGTACAGCGCGCTATAGGTCTAGGGTAAGCTTATCAAAGAGGTCTGGCATTAGATCTTCCTGGGGGATTTAAGCCTATCCGGCTAAGTGTAGAAAGCAGGTCTAAAAGGCCAAAAAGGTCTCTGTTGTTTTATATTTAGGCTTTTATAATTAAGCTGGGCGTTCTATACTTTAAAGGGGTCCTTATAAATAGAAGATAGGTAGTTAATTATCTCTTTTTTAGAGAGGAAGGGGTCTGCTAAGTCCTGGGCGTATTACAGACATAGGTATATCTATGCGTCACCGCCAATACGGCCGAAGACATATACCATTTTAGCTTGGGCATTAGGAAAGTGGTCCGTATTAACTTTAAGCTTGTCCTATAGTTAAAGCTTCTAGTTATTAAATATAGGGTCAGTTCCATCTATAAGCAATAGGGGGTTTGTAACCTTTATGGATCGCAACAATGCTAATACTATATATTGGGCTAGGGCCTTAAGGACTATAGCAAGCCTCTAGGTGTCCAATAACTTATTGCTAGGCGTAGGGGTGTCTCTAGTTTTAAGCAGCTCTTAGAGCCATTTAATTTTAGTATTAGCTACTACAAGCTCTTCCTAGGGGGTTAAGACGGCGACTATTTCACTATTAGAGGTATTTGCAGGTCCTACAGCGGCTTTACTAGCTGCTGTATTTCTTGGCATAGTAGTAGGGGTACTAGGTAATTTCTGGTATTTGTTTATTTTCTAAGGTTTTAGTCTATACGTGTTCTGTTTTTTAGGTTTCGCGTTCTATTTATATTCTTTTAGTTCTGATAATGTCCTTAGGGTCCTATTCTGTTTCCTTATTCTATTTATAATCTTATAGATATATTTAAGTTCCTTCTTAGGAAAAGAGAGTAGTAATAAGCTTTAGATAATGTTAGCGACTTAGTTAATTAAGGCACGAGTACGGCAAGAGGGTCGCGTAAGCCTATATAATTGGATTGTCTATAAACGAGGATCTAAAGCTAGAGAAAGGAAAGGGGAAGAACGGAAGCACCGCTCAAAGTTATATACAATTCTCTGGTCACGTGACGGCACTTTGCCATCACGTGACGGCAATTTGCGGCAATCTGCGGCAATGTGCCAGCGCCGTAATAGGTAGTAGATATTAGTCCTTGCGGGTTATATAATTTAGTTTATAGTAGTTAATACAGAAACAGAGTCCGCTATTAGGCTTTTTTATAAAGGGAATAGGTAAGGTTAAGGGGACTTAGCTAGGCTTAATAAAGCCCTTATTAAGGTTATTAATAAAGTATTACTTAGTGGCCTATAGCTTATTAGTAGATTGCTGGCAAAGGGGGCTATAGCTAAGGGTGTTTTCTTTATCTAGCTTAATTTTAATCTTATAGTTATATAGTTGGTGCAGTAGGAGTATATTAGATATTACCTTAGAGAATATATCCTTAAATTCCTAGTATTGGCGAAGTAGTTTCTGTTCTACTAGCTCCTTATCTATAAGCTTACTTTCCCTACTAAGCTAGTTATAGGCTAGGGCTTTTTTATCTTTAATTATCTAGTTAATTTTATATAAGCTAGTTATAAAGGCAATATTATTAGGCCGTTTTAAGTTCTGGTAGAACCCTATGGCGCTAATATAGCAGATATTAACTTGTAGGAGGTTTATAGATTTCTTTATAGACGTTCTATAGACCATATTTTACGGTTAAGGGTTTATAACCCTCCTTAGCTCCTATTCTATTTTCTATAAGTTATCTTTCTGGTCTATACATTTAGTATAGCATCTAATATTCCTTGCTGTTCTTTATAGCTATATAGGGCCTAAGCCAGCTAGCTTATTACTAACTTCTTGAGTTTCTAGTGCTAGTGGTATAATATTAGTAGTTTAGGGGCGGTGTAGTATATAGACCCGTTGCGGATTAAGCTGTATATCTTTCTTAAAGGCCTAGTCCCTACATATAGCATTAGCCTAGTAAATGGTGTCTATTTATAGCCGTATAAGGTTTTCTATTATAATGCTGATTTTCTTTATAAAAGAAGGTATTAGGAGTAGGGTTTTAGGCTAGATAAGCCGTCTACTCTATATATTAAGCTGTAAGCCTAAATAGGCTAGCTATTTTCTTTCTAAGATTATATTATAGCTTCCTAGGTCTATAATAAAAAAGGGGATATTATATTGCCTTTGTCTATCTATATAGAGGTAAATCTATAAGATAGTTATAATAGGTAGTCCTATCTATTTATTATACCTATAAATAGGAATTAGTTTAGGCAGTTCTTTAAGGGGTATATTTAAAAAGTTAGCCAGCCTTATAGCACACTGTGTGTCTATTAAGGTAAAGGCATTTGCTCTAGAGTTAGCTAAAGCAGAGGTTAAAACTTAATATCTACTACGGAATAAAGTATAAGGGATAGTGCAGCTTTTTCTACTAACTAGCCGACCTAGATTAATATGTAATATATTAATCCCTTTTAACCCTAGAGAGGAGTCTTCCTCTAAGGTTTCTCTTTTTCTAGCTCTATGCTATCCTCCTAAATTAACAGGACCTTATTTGTCTTTACTACTATAGGGCAGTCCTTTATAAAGTAGTCTTTTTGGCTGTATAAAAAGTAAGCTCCTTAATTACCAAGGGCTTGTCTATAGGGTTCGCTATATATAGGCTAAGTCTATACCAGGCCCGTGGTAGGACTAACTACACAACTAGCTACTGGATTAATAGCAGGCTAAATAGTTAGTGCCGTAGGAGTTACGGCCCATACTAGGGCACTATTGGCTGTTCTTATATTGCTTATGGGCTGGTTTAGAGGGTTCCTAGCTTTATACTACTTAGTATATGCCTTAATTCGGTGGAGGCCTTAATTAATAGCTAAGCACTAGTCCATTGGTTCCTTTAGCGTCTATATAGTAGTAAAGACTAACAGTATAGCTCGCTATAGATCTAAGGTGAGTTTATTAAATAGGTCTAGTAGTAGGTCTTCTTAGGGGATTTAGGCCTAGCCGGCTAGGTATAAAAAACAGGGCTAAAAGGCTAAAAAGGTCTCCATTATTTTTATATTAAGGGCTTTATAATTAAGGCGGACGTTTTATGTCTTAAATGGGTCCTTATAAATAGAAGATAGGTAGTTAATTATTTCTTCTCTAGAGAGAAAGGGGTCTGCTAAATCCTAGGCGTATTATAGACGTAGGTGCGTCTATATATCCCTACTAGTACGGCTAAAGATATAGGCCATCTTAGCTTAAGTAGTAGGGAAGTGGTCCGTATTAACTTTAAGCTTATCTTGCAGTTAAAGCTTCCAATTATTAAATATAGGGTTAGTTCCATCCGTAAGCAATAGGGGGTCTATAACCTTTGCGGACCATAATAATGCTAATACTATATATTAGGCTAGGGCCTTAAGGACTATAGCAAGTCTTTAGGTGTTTAATAACTTCTTACTAGGTATAGGGGTATCTCTAGTTTTAAGTAGCTCTTAAAGCCGTTTAATTTTAGTATTACCTACTATAAGCTCTTCCTAGGGGGTCAAGATGGCGACTATTTCACTATTGGAGGTATTTGTAGGTCCTACAGCGGCTTTACCAGCTACTGTGTTTCTTAGCATAGTGGTAGGGGTATTGGGTAATTTCTAGTTGTTTATTTATTTTCTAGGGGTTCTAGTCTATACGTGTCCTGTTCTTAGGTTTTGCGTTCTATTTATATTTTTGGGGTTTTTAGGGTTCTGTCCTATCCTTATGGTCCTAGTAGTGTCCTTAGGGTCCTGTTCTTTGTCCTTGTCCTATTCGTGGCCTTGTAGATATATTTGAGTTCCTTCTTAAGAAGAAAGGGAAGACGAGCTTTGGATAATGTTAGCGACTTGGTTAATCGAGGCACGAGCATAGTAAGAAGGACGCATACAAGCCTATATAATTGGATTGTCTATAAACGAGGATCCAAAGCTAGAGAAAGGAAAGGAGAAGAATAGCAGTACCGCTCAAGGTTTTATGCGGCCCTTGAGTCACGTGACTGCAACTATCTGAAACTGTCTATAATTGTCTACGATTGTCCGCCACAATCCACCGTTTTCTACTAGCGCCGTAACATAGGCCAGACGCTATTAACTATGTGGATGCCCTTATAAGGCGTAAACAGGATATAGATAACTAGATAACCGTAAAGATCTCACTATAGACCTAGACGCTGCTAAGACTAGAGCACCTTAACCCCTAGATATAGGCAGAAGTATAGACTCCTTAGGTACTAAGATATTATAACGGGCTTATATAAATGCTTCTAAACCAAAGCTTGTAGATTGCTACTATACAAGAATACTAAGCTAAGGAGAAGAAGGAGAAGAAGACTATTAGAGACTAATAAGATACAAAGGGTCGCTAAGGCGCTAGTGGCAAGCGAGCTAATGGCAATTTTCCATGCCGGGTATAGAAAATCCTAATTGGTTAGCTCTATGAGTAGTGCTAGTAGATTGCCCAGAAATGCGGCAAATTGCCCTAGAAACGGCAATGTAGCAGATAATGCGCTCCAGCACCGTTATATCACCCCCCCTCCCAAAAAAGCCTGCCCTTAGGCTTTGTCTAAGTTCTTTATTGTTATTTAGATTATTATAGTTATCTAACCCCTCTTTTTAGCATTTAATTTAGCTGTTTAATTTACATAGTGGTCTAGGGAGGTCTAGGTGGGCTAGGTAGAAATCTTATAGCTTATAGGGAGAGTACTTAAAATCGGATATAAGGTACTATTTTAGATCTTTATTATAACCTACCTAGCTTATATGGTATTTTAAGATACTATAGTTCTTCTTAACTACTAAGATCTCTTTAACTTCCTATTCTTTATCCTCTACAATCTAAATTGGTAGTAGGGGGTTGTTGTACTATTTAGGTAATAGGTCGTCTGCGGCCTTCTATAGTCAGTCTAGAGAGAAGATAGGGTGGATCTTTATTAACTCTAGTAGCTTAACCTTAAAAGAGTGCCCTACCTTTTTAGGGATCTTATAGGGGCCAGCTATTTAGTGGTCTAGCTTGCGGCTTGGCCTCTAGGTCTTTTAGTTCTTTATTAATACCTATACCTTATCTCCTATATAGAAGTCTACCTCGCGACAATATTAGTTTATATTGGCCTCTTTCTTCTCTTATACCTTTTTTATAATTGCTTGGGCAGTCTTCCAGGCTCTATATATTCTCTTAGCAAATATCTGGGCCTCTTTATAGCTAAGGCATTTATGGGCCATTATAGGTCCTATAGGTCTATCCCAATTAAAGGATGTTCGTGGCTTATATCCATAGAGTAACTTAAATAGCGACATTCCTATACTATTATGGCAGCTGAACGTATGTATTCGAGGAGTATACAAGACGTTGCGCGATCGATCGTAAGGGTCGAGGGCGTAAGGAGGTGATATACCCACGCGTAGCTGACATAAGCTGTACGCGAGGTATACACGAGAGCACGGGGCTCTCCTATGGAGGCCCCTGCGGTCGGGTTCCGTGACACCGGTTTACCGGCTTAGCCGTTATAGCCTTTTACTTAAACAGGCTTCTCTAGTTAGGTAATATTTACATTTAAGAACTTAGCAATATTATTTATATAAGTAGTATTTATAAAGGCAAAGCTATTTACTCTAATGTTAATAAGGGCATTTATATTAACTCTATATCCATTTTAAAATACTATATATAGAACTATAAAGTGTTTTCCACCTATTAGATAACTTAGATTAATCTCTTTAAGATTAATAGGATAGCCTAGGGGGGAGTTTTTCCCTAGGGTTCTTCTTTTCCTAACTTATTGGATATTTCTTCTTCCTTTATCTCCTTAATATTATCTATATCCTTTAGCTCTAGGTAGGACGTAGTAAAGTAACTATCCTTTCCGCAATTAAAGCATATAACCATAGTAGGGTTAATTAGGGTATTATAACGAGCATTAACTAAAGGTATAGTACGTGGCAAGTCGGGCGAGGCTTAAGGGTAGGTAGTTATAACCGCTTTTAGTATAAGGGCGGTTATGGTTTATCTTCTAACGCTAGCTCCTATTAGTATAGCGGATAGGTTCTAGTCGCTATAGGACCGTTTTAGTTAATTAAAATAAGTATTAATTTATTTTAGTTCTAAATCTAGTAATAAACATTAGGCTGCAAGTCTTTAGTAGGTTAGTGGGTTATTTAAGGCTACCGCGATCTTCTTTTATAGTTAGACTGTTAGCTTATTATATAGGTCTAAATAGTAGTTTTTAGGGGGAACTTGGCCTTCGCCTACTAGGTATAAGAACTAGGTCTAGAACTTAGTAAAGAATTAGTTTGGTTTTATTATTAGGCGGTTATAGTTATAATAAGTATCCCGCACTTTATTTGGATTAATATAGATAGTAGCTAGATACTATATTATCTTATTAATAGATGTAAACTAAATAGGTAACTTATC
>Ga0307507_10002694_pt1 | contig 36521 bp, 8 predicted proteins | sample 7_EM_MG_FD_207223 | JGI IMG/M metagenome (GOLD analysis project Ga0307507, IMG submission 207223) | Populus trichocarpa ectomycorrhiza microbial communities from riparian zone in the Pacific Northwest, United States - 7_EM | ecosystem: Host-associated > Plants > Roots > Unclassified | place...
GCACTTTAGCAATTAAGTATATAACACAGTTTTAAATACTAGCTATATAGGTTAAGTGGAATAATAAGGCGCTTATAGCACAGTATAAATAGGGACTTAAGGCTAAAGTCTAGGACGTAATTATCCTAATAGAAGATGCGGATACTCTAAGAGAGTTAATAGATTAGTTAATAAAGATTAATAATAGAATCTACCAAAGGGAACAAGCTAAAAGAGGGCAAGATAGAGTTCCACAGTTATATAAGGCGCAGAGTATGCAATAATAGATATAGAGTTAAAAACTATAGAATGGCGCAGAGCTAATAAACCTAAGCGGTACTAAAGAAACCTAAAGATAGGAAAAGAAACTATAGAAACCTAGAGGTTAAGGATTAAGTAATTAAAGGACCTAGAAGTAGAGGCCAAACCAGGGATTTTAGTAGTAGAAGATGTTTAGGCGGACTCTATAGCAAGAAAGATGGTTTAAAAACAAAGCTTATATAAATTGCGGAAAACAGAGTCATTTCGCCAGAGACTATAGAGGTGGTTAGAGTAACTATATAGTAAAGGGAACTAGACCAGCAGACGGCACGTACGTACAGAGGGATAATAGTGCACTGTAAGGAACAAAAGAATGTTTAATTAACAGTTTTGCGTATTATTACAACAACGTATACTAAATTTATAAGGACGCTAAGTACGGCGCAAGCTATTGGCTATAAGAGCTAGAGTTAAAAGAACTCTAAAGAACTAAAAAGTTAGATAAAGAATAAGATTAACTCTACGAGCTAGATTAAGATGTCACAGTAATATATAAATAAAGATTAGCAATAATAACAATAGAGTTAGAGTACTTATTAATCAACAGTAATAAGGATAAAAGGGAGGCTAACTAGGAGTACTTAAACCTTAATAACGCAATAGAAGTAGAGACTAAGACCATTACTAAACAAGGTTTAGTAACGGATATTATAACACCATTAGATACAATTTCCATCGCTTTATAAGACAATAGGAGTAACGTTTAGAAGAAACTAAGCAAGTAGATAACTACTAGTGCTAGCTTATTACTTAATAAAGGTAAAAGGCCATAGGCTTAAGATTCTTAAAAAGAGATAAGAGAAGCTTAAGATTCTTAAAGTAAGATAAGACACACCTAAGGACCTACAACGGACGAAAACTAATAGGAAAGGGTAGTAACTCAGTTTAGTAATAAACAAATAAGTATAGGACGCAAGTTTAAGAACTACAAGTTTGGGGAACGAATAAGAACATTAGCAATTCTAGGTAAATATAGTATTTAGCCTAAAGATTAAACAGTTAATACCAGGATTAAAAAATAAGACAACTATAAAGATCTAGCTATAAGACACAGAAAATAAGAAACTATAGATAAGTTCAGAACAAGAATTATTATATAGCAAGAGCAGAAGCTAGACAAGAGATTAGCTATACTAGGTTATATAAGGGATAGAGTACCTATACAAAGAGTTACTAATAGGCTAAGTGCAGGGACACCTAGGGTAAAGTAGTTAGATAAACTAGAACAAGAAAAGGATCTAGATATTCTAACTAGGTTTAAAGAAAGACATACTAAAGGATATTACAATATAGCGATAATAAGGTACTTTTTAACAGATAGACTATATACACTAAACCAGTTGTACGGAAAGTGGTATAGGCAACGACACAATAATAAATAGAAAGACTTTTATATATAGCTAGACAAAAAAGTTGTCCAAGACTAACTTATTACGGAAAAACACATAAGTTATATTAAAGGAGCATTAATTATAATGTTAAGGAACCTAAAAGAGAGGTCTAGGGACTAGAGAAGTAAGCAACAAATCTTAATACCTATAGCAGAGATACTAGTGGTCAGGTTAACTAGGTATAGGTTTAAACTTAAGGATAAAGACAAACTAAGAGTTAACCTAAAACATGCAGTGTATTATACACTATTATAGATAGCTTGTGTGGATAATATGTGCAATATATATAGAGCACCAAAAGATAAGAACTAAAAGTACCTAGTAAGAATATATTAGGTACCAGAGGAAAAGCGGTTTAGGAACGCTAAGTATATATATAGTTAGCACCCAGTAGAAGTATAAGGTTAAGGAGACTTAATACTTTAACTAGGAAGATTCCTTATAGAAGAATGCCTAGATAGATAATAGTGGTAAAAGTGCCCAGAGAACACTTATCTATAGTATATAGAGGAAAAGAAACAAACTAAGTATTAGCTAAAGTTAGACTAAGTATAGGCAGAATCTAGCAGCCAATAGTTAGGAAAAGAGAAGGCGTATAAAACTAGAGGGAACTAGTATTAGAGCCTTAGACCTTTAAAGGAATTTAAGGATAATACCTAAATTTAAGAGCTAAGTGGCAAGATCAGCAGTTTAAAGTATTAGTAGATAGTAGAGCAACTAGGAACCACATATTACCAAAGGTAGTAGAAAGAATAGGGTTACTACACAGACAAAAGGAACACCTATATCCACTTATAACAATTTTAGGAGATTAGATAGCCTATAGAGAAGGTATTATTAATCTTAAAACAGGACCTATTTAGATAACTATTAAAGGGAGACCAGTTAGAATGTCTTTTAATATCCTACCGTTAGGACAGGATAAGGCAATACTAGGAATACCTTAGTTATAGAAGTATAATCTAAAGATTAATTGGGTTACAGGTTAGGTTAATATTAAAAATATATAATAACGTAAAGTGCAACAGTAAACCAAGTTGGTATAGTACCAAGTTAGAGCGACATATAAAGAGACTAAGTAAGGCTTAAGTTATATACCAAAGAGATACCACAAGTATAGTAAAAAGTTATAGTTACTAGAAAGTGAAAAGCTGTTAAAGTATATAGCTTAGGACCATAAGATAGAATTAGAAAAGGGAATAAGTTTAAAGTTCTTTCTAATCTATAAGCTTACTAAAATAGAGTTAGTAGCGCTTAAGGAGTTTATCCAGGAGAACTTAAAAAAGGGATATATTAGACCATTATAGTTATTAGCAGAATATCCAGTATTATTCATCCTAAAGAAAAACAGAAAACTTAGGATGTGTATAGACTATAAATAGTTAAACAGCATTACTAGGAAGGATAGATATTCTTTACCCTTAATTAGCAAAATCTAGGACAGGATAGGTAACGCAAAGATCTTTATAAAGATAGATTTAAGGTGGGTATACTACCAAATTAGAATTAAGGAAGGCAACAAATAGAAGGCAGCCTTTAGGTTAAAGGAAGGACTATATAAACTATTAGTTATACAATTTAGGCTTATAAACGCACTAGCAATATTTCAGAAGCGAATTAATAGTATATTAGGAAAACACTTAGATAAATTTATTATAGCATACCTTAACAATATTATTATCTACTTAGAAAGTAAGGAAGAGCATAAAGAACACATTAAATGGGTCTTAAAGAGACTACAAGAAGAATAGATGCTAGTAGTAATTAAGAAATGCGAGTTCTTTACCTAAAAGACTAATTTTGTTAGATTTATTATTAAACTAGGCCAACTTAGTATAGATCTAAAGAAGATTAAGGCTATAGTAAATTAGCAGGAACCAGAGAATGTTATATAGTTAAGATTATTTCTAGGGTTTTATAATTACTATAGAAGGTTTATAGCGCAATAGTTACAGGACATTAAGCCGTTTACGTAGTTAACAAAGAAAGAAGAACCGTGGGTATAGGAAAAAAAGTAATAAGAACTATTTAAGAGAATTAAAGAGTTATTTACCTAGGAGCCAGTTCTTAAGATCTATTAACTAGGTCTAGAGACGGTTATAAAAATAGATGCATTAGACTTTACACTAGGGGCATACTTCCTATAAAAATACTAAGACGGATGGCACCCAGTAGTATACTATAGTTGGAAAATAACACTACTAGAGTTAAACTATAACATCTATAACAAGGAGTTATTAGGTATAGTTATAGCACTTAAAAAATAAAAAGTATTCTTATAAGGCATAGAGAAACCGTTTATAGTTAAGATAGACTATAAGAACCTTATAGGATTCCTAATAACAAAGAAACTCAACTAAAGATAGGTTAAATGGGCGGAAATGCTTATAAAATACCATTTCGAAATTTAGCATACCAAGAATACAGATAATGCATAAGCAGATGCTCTAAGCAGAAAGGCTAAACTATAGAGTAGTAAAAAGCTATTAGGAGCTTTATTGCAAAGGGATTAAAACGGATTAATTAGGTATAATTATCCGAAGATTATAGTAACTAAAGAAAATCAGATCTATAAATTACTAGAGAGTAATTAGATATAGAAGATCTAAGAAGCATAGGTAGAGGATTTAGACTTAGAGTAATATAAAAACAAAGAAGTAATATATATGCCTAAGTCTATTATAGAAGAATTTATTAAGGAATTCTATAAGGGAATAACACAAGGATATAATAGAGCTACAGGCTTAGTGTTAAGACTTTAAAAGGAGTATATTATTTAAGGAATCTAGGGACTAGCAAGATAAGTTATAAAGAAATATTTAAATTGCTAAAGAAACAAACCGACAAGGTATAAGCTATACGGAGGGCTATAACCTATTAAGACACCAGGAAGACTATAGGAGGTTATATTATAGGACTTTATTATTAAGTTACCAAAGTTAAGAGATCCTATTATAGGACAAGATTATAACGCAATTTTAGTAATAGTAGATAAGCTAACAAAGTAGGGATACTTTATAGTATGCACTAAAGAGATATTAGTAGAAGATGTCGCTAAAATCTATATAAAAGAAGTGTTTATAAGATATAGAGCACCAGACAAAATTATATTAAATAGAGATCTAAGATTTATAGCAGTATTTTAAAAAGTGTTTCTAGCAGAATAAGGAGTTTGCGCAGTAATATCTATAGCGTATTATCCGCAGACGGACGGATAAACGGAAAGACTAAACTAGACACTAGAGTAGTATCTAAGGCACTATATTAATCACGCGCAGAATAATTAGGTATTGTTATTACTAGTTATATAGTTTACATATAATACAACACCATAAGAAGGAATAGGGACATTACTATTTAAGGCGAACTATGGATATAAGCCAAGAATATTATTATCGCCACATTAAGCAAAAAAGACGAGTAGCATAGCTAAATAAAAAATAGAGATGTTAATAAATCTTTATATAGACCTTAAAGAAACAGCTAAACTAGTATAAGAACAAATAAAAAGGTACTATAATGCTAGGAGATCTAAGGGACCAGATCTTAAGGAGGGGGATAAAGTATGGCTACTATACAAAAATTTTAAGAGTTAATAACTAAGTAAGAAATTAAACTATATTAGACTAGGACCTTATAAAGTTAAGTAAAGAATTTTATTAGTTATGTATAAGTTAAACCTACTAGCCAAAATGAAAATCTACCCTATATAGCATATTGCAATGCTAGAGCCAGTATATGGGAATATTAAGCTACTAGTCTATAAGGCAGACACGTATAGAGGATAAGAGGAAGACAAATAGTAAGTTTTAAAGATTATTAGTTATAAGAATATAGATAACGAAATATAGTATAAAGTAAAGTAGATAGGCTATAGTAAGACTACCTAGGAACCACTAAGCAACCTAGGGAACGCTATAGGAAAGGTATAGGAGTATCAAAGGAAAGTAGGTCAGGCAATATTAATAAAGAAGAGTTATAAAAGAACAAATCGCCTAAGGGGGACCTAAGAGGAGCAATTGCCGAGCTACTTAGAGTTATTTCCCTTATAAGGGGAGAGCTAGCTCTTTTATTACCTAGTTTATTAAGACCCTATTAAACTAGTTTCCACTCCTTAGAACGGACCTTCTTACGGACACGTTTAAGACGTTAAAGACGAGTATAAGCCAAACGTTAAGCTTTAAGGACGTATGTGGACTCTTCTAAGGCACATTAAACCTTAAGTAGCGCGGAGGCTAGCTTACTATTAAACTTCGCAGTAGCAGATTAAACACGAGACCCTATAATAAGTTACTTAGGGAACTTAAAGACTGTTAAGAGTTATAGGACGCGTATATTTAGCGTTAGAGATAGAGCAAACGTCGCAGGATAATTAAATGTTTACTTTAGTGCACTTAGAGCAAGAGGAGGGTTATTAAGATAAAGGACTTACTAGCGCAATACAAACCAACCCCTCTTTTGCATACCTAGAGCAAGGAATCGCCATTACTTTACCCAGTAATAGTATAGAGGAAACCGTACGAAGGCGACGCTTAACCCAGGAAAGAGAAGAAGAAGCTTTAGGTATAATAAGTAAGGATATTAACTAGACTAATTAAACGGACATTACACCTCTAGTAGACAACTTGGAGATATTAGGAATCTTCAAAAACAAAAATAAAGAGAAGGGAGATGGTGTTATAGACGCTTTAAGTACAGTGTTATAACTACTTAGAGAAGAGTCGGCGGAAGCTAGTTAGTTGGTATAGGTACAGTCTAGAATGGATCCAGTAGAACTATGTAATGAGGAATAGTAACTAAGGTTACATGGTGTTAAACGTATTAACTATATTAAACGGAAGGGACGTTATGTTTAATACAGACAACACGTACCTTATGTACAAGAGAGGGTTTCTTAGGAGTACGGTTGTGTATTTAAAGGACCTCAGTCCCTACTATAGATAGTTCTCTCCTTGTAGTAAATCTTAGAATACAATTAGAGTTAATCTATTAGGCAACCACTCTACTAGTTATTATTACGTTGTTAATTTTGTTCTTACCTATATACCCAGCCCATTAACAGAACCCACCGTAGTTTAAGCTACAAGGTTCCGTTACAGAAGAAAGACTTTTAGACCTAAAGAAGCACGCAATACTACTAAATTAGGCTATAGTTTAAAGCCCAGTATAAGGATATAGCTTAGCACTAGGATATAAAGACTGGCAAAACAGTACCCGAGCTCCCTTTGTTCCGCAAGACTGCTAATATCCGCAAGATCCCCAATATCCGCAAGATTCTACCGCCTTTAGACAACTATAGCGGGACGTACGGAGTCAGCAAGGCACGTAAAGATAAGGCTGGCAGACCTATTCTAGATACGGAGAAAGTTACCATTTTACTAAGTATAAATGTTAAGGCTTAAAGGATCTTATTTAGTAAGGATTTGTATATCTATCTAATTAAGGAAGACTAGTAGCTGAAATGCGTAAATAACCTAGACCTAAGCTTCCGTGGCTCGGCAATAAAGAACGGCTGGAAGGTATTAAGAACTAGCTTTATACGCACTAAGGAATAGGCTTAAATAGACAGCTAAATTAAAAAAAAAAAGGCTAAGGATAGACGCAGAAATAAGCCCCTATAGGACGAGCGGATTTTACTAATTTCCATAACAGAGTAGTGCTGAAGAATAGTAACAAAATACGCACGAACTGGGAGGACTACTATTAAGTACAGCCTATAGATTTAGTAACGCCCAACCAGTAACGTCTGCAGACTTACCTAACCCCTAGAGACAGCCATATAACCAGAATAACTGTTAAGCCGCAAGCTCTGCTATAGGAGAAGAATGTACAACTAGGAGAATGCATCTAGATTATATCATGGCCTGCGGATAAGACGGTAGAGGCTAGGAAGAAGAATAAATCTTTTAATCCTTAGAGACGGTCTTAAAGACAGACGCTTAACTAGGTTAGCCATTAATAGCAGGCTCCGCAGCAGGCTCCGCAGTAGGTGTAGGATGTTTAACTAGGGGACAGTTAAATTCTAAGGTAGGGGAGGGGACGTAGGTAATAGTATAAAAGATTTCTATTTTTTATGCTTAATTACAGTATTTCCTAAAGCTCCTTTTCTTGTTTACTTTCTTAATCGCGGTGTGTTGAGATACGTTAATCTACTGCAAAGATGTTAGTTTAGCTTACCGCCTATTAATAAGCTAATAGCGATTTTCTATCCCGGGGACGGAAAATCCTAATTAGTCTATTTAGCAATAGAGCTGGCAGAACTCTATACCACCCCTAAAATTTAATAATACGCCAGCTGTACAATAAGAACGGCACTAAGAGCCTTAATTAATTGCACGGATATAGAGCCGATTGTATAATACAGAGCTAGATGCAGAGCTATACGCAAAGCCTTAACCAAACGGTAGATGCGGAAGCCTTGGTCTTAAATAACTATATAAAAGCCACAGTTAGTTAAAGAGTTGAATTAAGCCTAAGTCTTAATATTAGCACGTCACCATTACTAAAGCAAGTTAATTAAATGTTGTTAGATTAGAGCCTTTAACCGGGCCGACCTTGTTTCTTATTTAAACAACAGTTGATTGTAGCTCCGCAACCGCTATCCGAATTCAGCACTGCACTAGCTATATAACAAGAACAGATACTGCGGCAAGGAAGGGACCTATACAAGGGCGGCAACATAACATTAGAAATTAAGTACTGTGGAAATAGTAAAGCAGTATACAAAGAGGCACTGACAAAGATGCTCTGTAAGAGATTATACAGAGGGCATAGCTAACCACGTTAAGCCTAAACTATCCTTATATAACTAAAGACGGAACTAAGCCGTATCTAGCTAAGCCAGTAAAGGACCTTACTAAGGATTATAAGGGGAACAGGAATTGGACGTATAGGAGCTGGTACTTCTTAGAGGTTATCTTAACAAAAGGACTGTATTATAGACATAAGGGTAAGGGATATGCAATAGAGGTTATAATAACCGAGAAGCTGCCACCGGATAGTTCCGAAGGACAACTTAGACGAAGTATAGAACCAGCAGGACAATAACAAAGAGACTAAAAGTAGAAGATAATCCCTAAGGTTCTTAAGCCGGAAGAAGATTAAGGATACGCTAAAGGAACTAAAAGCAAAAACGGCCTAGAAAGGGAAGAAAGCAGCTATTAAGGATATCCCAGAAGAGTACTGGGCCCGCGGAAATAGTCTACTGGAAACTGCCGTTTATGCTTATAATAAAGAAAGTCTTAAGATAGGTCTCTGGATTAGACGTCTAGTGGACACTAAGAGCCTTAATTAACTATAAATGCAGAGCTTTAACCGAACGGCTATACAGCCAGAGTCTTAATTAACTGTCCGCAGATATAGAGCTTATGGATATAGAGCCTTAATGGAACGTTAACGGATTTAAAAGCTTTAATTAAGCATGCGATGATGTAGAGCCTAGGTTATACGTATAATAGAAGACGCCTTAAGTTAAGCTAGAGCCTCAGTTAAATCTTAATTAGTTAGATGCCGCCTCTATAGTTAAGTTAAATTAACTAAAGCTTTTAGTTAGGCCGACCTAATACCCTATTTAAGCGTTAGTCGATTATATGTTGTCACGGTTAAATTAAATTAGTTACTGTCGCCGTTAGACATCTTCGATTAGCAGTTAAAGATTCTACAATAGTAGACAGATAGGCACTAGGCCTGATTAGGAAACCAGTATATAGCTAAAAGATTATTGGAAGCGCCGCTAGTTAACATTTTAGAGCCTCTATAGGAACCTCTCCCTTTAACCCCCTCCCTTTATTAATTAATTGCCGCCTATTTTAACGCCCATAGACTGGTTAACCAGAATGGTCTTTCCTCTAGATATAGATACGGATCTCTACATAGAGTCTTACACGGAGTTGTACACAGAGTCTATAGATATAGAGCATTAGGTACAGAGCCTTAATTAGATAACGGTAACAGCAGCTTAACTGGACGCCTATATATGCGAAGCCTTAATCAAATGATAGATGCAGAGCCTTAACCAATTACACGCCTATATGGAGGTCTTAATTGATTGTCTACAGATATAGAACCTTGGTTGTATATATAGCTAAAAATACCTTAAGTTAAGCCAGGGCCTTATTAAATCTTAATTAGTTAAACGCCGTCTCTGCATTTAAATTAGGACAATTAGAGCTTTTGACCGGGCTAACTTTCTACCTTAATTAAATAACTGAATGATTAGTTACAGCACGTTGTTGCCAACCAGTTAGACAGTCTTTGGCCAGCAGTTATAGCATACATATAGACACGTACGTAGAGTATACAATACAGAGCTACTAATGTATAGCTAGATGCACAGCCAGACGTAGAGCTAGATGCAGAGTTTTGATATTAAATGACTAACTAAATAATTAAACTAAGCTAGAGCCTCTGCTATTTTAATTAACTGCCCTACTGTTACCGCTGCTACTGCCATTATTCTGTCCAGCTATTTCGTCCCTACTGTCTCGACTGACTGTTCTGTCTCTACTGTTCTATCTGACTGTGCCGGATCTGTACCGCTGCGAGATTTGCTAGATAACTGTTCTAACTGACCTGTTCTAGGCCTAATGCTGTTTTAACTGTTCTGCTGTTGCTCTCCTGGCCGCTATACTATACCGTTTTAATCGCCCCGCCGCCGTCCGACTAGCCGCTACTGACCGACCGCTACTGACCGAATGCCGTTAACCGTTCTGTTACTGCTACTACTGCTACTGCTGCTATTCCGAATTATAACTGCTGTTTCTACCAACCGTTCCGTTCCACTGTTCCGATTGTTCTGCTACTGCTGTTTTGACCAACTGCTACTAACCAACTATTATTGACTAACTGCCGCTACCGAGATTTCTGCTATTAAAAGTTCTGTTACTAGATGTCCTACTGCTTACTAACTGTTACTGAGTTCTTCTACCGAGTGTTCTACCGCTGATTGTTCTATTTTATTTTACCGCGCTGACTGTTTGCTTTTATTACTATTTCTACTACCATTACTGTTACTGCTATTACTGCTGCTACTGCTGTTACTGCTATTACTGTTACTGCTGCTGTTATTATTTCTGGTTTACTGTTCTAGTTACTAGTAGGAAGATTGGATCTTAGCTATAGATAACAGAAGAATATTGTGGAATAGTTCTATAGGGCTATAACGGCTGCAGAATTACGCTTTTGACTAGTACCGCTAGTAGGTGTAGTACATAGGCGATTAGGGCGGCTAGTGCGTGCATTTATGCTTTTGACCAGTGACGCTGGTGGGTATAGCGCATAGGCAACTAGTACGGCTAATAGGTGTATTTATTTAGCGCGTGTCTGATAGGTATTTTACTAGGAGAAGAGGTTTCCTACGTTCCATTATATGCTTTTCTTTTTCTATTCTGCTTTTACTATACTTTTGTTTAGCTATTCTTCTGTAGGGTAGAACGTTAGGGGACAACGTTCTTGGTAGGGGAGGTATGTAGTGGTGTAGATTGGACGTCGCCTACTGTCTTGGCATTTTCCTATATTTATAGAGCTTTGGCTTTCCTCCTTCTTTCCTCCTTACCTTATATATATATCACCACCCTACCAGTTACTGGAAATACACTCTTTTCTTTTTTTCTTACTGACTGCTTTCTACTGATTGATTCTAACTGATTACGACCAACTAACTAACTGACTGACTGACTGACTGCACCGTGACTTCCTATTTGAGAGACACCGTACCCTTCCACAGTAGTATTGGCTAAGGAGTTTATAAGTTCCTCCTCTGCCTGGGTAACCACATAACCGGAGGTCGTAGGCCATCTGGATTAGTTGCCGTTATAGGTCTTTTAAATTGGGGACGAATAGATGGCCTCTATAATAGAGTTTATTCTCCTTTACTTCTAAGGCTACTATATCGATTTAGCCTAAGTTTTGGAGGCTAGTAGGTGGCTTGCGGACGCTAGCAGTTTTCGCGGCAATAAGTTAGTATAATAGCGGGTCAATAGAGATGTTATATACAGCAGTAATAAGCTTATTAATTTTAGGGGGTGGCTTTAAGTCCGTAGTATAAAGCTAAGGTGTAGATGGTTCTGTTATAGATAGTATACTAGGGGCTAGGTTCCTTGCTTTTAGGATTATCTACTATTAGAACTAATTACGGGGGTTATTCTCTGACTAAGGAAGGTCTTGTAAGCGGTATATTAGGCTATTAGGTTTTGTGCCTTATACTCCTAGCCTATATATAATTTTAAAGTTAAAACTAGAGAGGAACTCATTCTAGTGTGCTTAGCATCGGTTTAGTTGCTTCGTGGTTATAAAGTACTTAAGGTTGCGATAATCCGTAAGGACTTTAGTTGGCTAGTTAGGTTCTGCTAAGGAGAGTTCTGGTTAGAATTCTTTAAACGCTTATACAATCGCAAGGAGTTCTTTGTTATAGATCTTGTAGTTACACTCTTATAGTGTAAGCTTAGACGAGTAGAATGTAACTAGATAGAGGAGACCGTTATTACCTATCTAGGAGAGGACGCCTACGTTAACGTAGTCTAAGGAGTTGGTTTTAAGATAGAGTTATCGTCCTGGTGTAAAGTAAGCTAGGATAGGTGCTTTAGTAAAGGCATTTTTAAGGTCTTGGAACGCCTTCTCGCAGTTAGGTGTCTAGGTAAAGTATAGGTGCGTTTTTCTTCCTTTTACAGAAAGGCCCTTCGTTTGCATTATTGCTATAAGTAGTGCTACTATGCCTAAGAAGTTATATATAAATTTCTGATAGAAGTTGGCAAAACTAAGGAAGGCTTATACGTCCTTAATACAGCTAGGGGCTTACTATTTGGTAATTGTGCGTACCTTCTTAGGGTCTATACGGACACCCTTAGTAGTAACAATTAGTCTAAGGTATTTTACTTCTATAACTAAGAATTCGCACTTCTTTAGATTAATATAGAGTCCTACTTCCCTAAGGCGCTATAGGACCTTTTAAACGTGCTTAGTATGCTTAGAAGGGTCATCACTATAAATAAGTATGTCGTCTAAGTACGCCGAGCAGAAGTCGTTAAGGTAGTCCCGTAAGGCGTTATTAATATAGCTTTAGAAGGTGCCTGGGCCGTTATATACACCAAAGGGCATAACGGTATATTTGAATTGGCCAAAGCGCAATATAAATGCGGTTTTCTATTCGTCACCTTCCTATATTTAGAGATAGTTAAAGGCGGCGATAATATCGAGCTTGGTATAGATTTTGGCTTAACTAAGCCGCTTAAGGGTCTTACGTATAAGCGGTACTAGGTATTAGTTCTTAATTGTAATGGCGTTAAGTCCTCTATAGTTAATATAGAATTAGATACCTCCTCCTAGCTTCTTAGCAAGAAGGATAGGGGCGGCTGCTAGTAATATACTAGGATAAATAAACCCTTTATTAAGGTGCTTGTTAATATACTTTTTTACAACTAGAAGTTTGTCTTTTGACATTAGGTAGGGTCTTTTATAAAATAGTATTTTTCCTTATTCAATGTTAATGGCATAGTTATTAGGTTAATATAGAGGGAGTATATCTACGCCCTTTTATAAGCACATGTTGATAAAGTTGTAGTACCTCTTAGGGAGGAGCTTACGGAGTTTCTTGTTAATAAGTCCCTTTTTAAGCTTTATAAACTTCTTAAAGTCTAAGGTTAAGAGTTTATTGAGTTTTATAGGCGTGTTGTCCTTTAGGAGGTCCACTAGGTCTATCCTATTACTATAGAGGACGTGATCCTGTTCTTTATTGAGTTTATATAGCTGTAAGCAGGAGGCTGCTGTAACGACCTAGCTCTTCCTTTGTGCTATGTAATAGAAGGCTGCGGCACTAACATGGTAACAGTTGGTCGTGGGTGGTGTAATTAGAGGTTCTTTGGGTTAATATCCTAGGGAGTAGGTAGAGGCGGCTAGGCTATACCCTAGGCAGGTCTCTCTACAGTAGTTAGAGTTAAAGGTTACTTCTCTTTTCTTCTAGTTAATAATAGGGTTGTGCTACTTAAGCCAGTTTATTCTAAGGATAATAGGGTAATTGGCAAGTAGTATAATATAGGCCTAGAGCTCTTTTTAGTATCCGTTTATATCTAGGTGGAGTTGTGCCATATAAGTAATTTTTTATACAGTACAACTACCGTCAGCGAGTTGTAGGGCGCGGGCTTTAGTAAGGGGTAAGGTTAATAGGTTATATTTATACACAAATTAGGTATCTATAAATTTATTAATAGCTCCGCAGTTAATTATAGAACGGTCTTTATATTATTTTTTAGCAGTTGTTTCTATTATAGGTAAAACTATCTATTTCCGTCTGTCTATTCTTACTAAGTCATCTATTAAGTAGGCCGATATATAGATCCCTCCATCGTTAGGGTGTCCCAGCTCGCGACTTAGGGCTAGGACTAAGTATTTCCCGCTACTATTACTACTGCCGCTTCTTTATCTTGTACGGTAACGGTGCGTAGTGAGGTATTTGGTGTTCGAGGTATAAAGTTAGGTATTAGGCGGCGATTACCGAACCTAGCCATTAGGCAGTTTAGGTTTTCGCAATAACAGCCTTCTTAACGGCATCTATAGCAGCGCCCTAGCTTCTAAAGTAGCTTACGCTCTCCGTCTAGGAGTTTACGTGGGAAGGTTGGTATAGAGAGGTTAATATTAGCTCCGGTAATGGTATTAGTAGTAGGCGTCGGTGACCTAGTGTATATAGGTGTGGTTGGCCCGGAGGGCTTTTATATTAGAGCCTTTGGGCAAGGGTTAGTAGTAAAGATCTAATTTAGCCGTCGTTTAATCTTCCATAGGGCTGCCACCATGCTGTATACGTTATTGTAATTATGACTAGCGGCAGCGTGACTAAGGTAATAGGTGACTTTTTTAAGGAGATCTTCCTGGTCTTTAGTATTATCTTAGAAGAGAACTCCAGTGTATTCCTAGAACTTAATATAGAACTCATTAAATAACTCAGTAGGACTTATCTTTAGGGCGCGTAGTTTGGCTCGACTGGTGGCCACTAGGTCGTGGTCGCGATATATTAGGTTAAGGTCGTTAAGGACTTCCTAGTAGGACTGCTACTTTCGGGGGCCATTGGTCTCCCATTAGGCAAAGAGTCTGTTAAATAGGGTGCCCTTTATACGCCTAATAATATAACCAATCTTAGTATCCTCCTTAGGAAAAAGGCAGGCGCTCTAGGTTAGTTTCTCGCGGATTTACATTTTCTAGTGGCTGTATTCCTTACGGTCTCCCTAGAAAACTAAGGGGTTGGGGTATTATATATTAGACCCCGCAATTATGGCTTAAGTTCGGTCGCCATTATAGGAGCCGTTTCTGGTGGGTAAAGCTGCCAGGGGCGTAGAGACTTAGGTGGTGTAGTATATAGTAGAGGGGTGCTCGGCATTATTATAGATGTGCTTATTAAGCTAAGACTATAGGTATTTAATTATGCCCTCCTTCTTAGTAACTTCAGCAATAAGTATAATCTTAGCTTTCTTTAATCGTTGGATATTACGCTTAGATATATAGAGGTCGTCTTTAGTCTTTTAGCATGTGTTATTAGCAAGTGCCTTACTAGCTTATAAGTCTTGGATAATATTATAATCCTAGGCAGCACGCAATTCAGCTTATATAAGCTTTAGGTGGTAGTTCTATAGAAGGCGGTAGTATTTGTTAGGTTTTTATGCTACTATTTATACAAACATTTCAGCGTCCCATATTTTAATCTTAATGGGTAGCTGCCCTTCTGGCTGCTTTTCCGTGGCTGTGTGATTAATAAAGGATAAGACATTACCGGTGTCTATCTTGTTAAGGTCGTCGCTATAGCCACCTATATTAATAGAGGTGTACCCATCCTGCTAGGCTGGTTAACTCTTATCGTCTTTAAGGTGGTACTGGGTGCTTAGGGGTACTCATAGTTGTGGCTCTTTTAAGCCGCTAGGCTTGCCCTTAGGGGTTAAGGCTAGGATTAATGAATTAAATTCTCCTGGGATTAATTAGCATCGTAGGTTAGGTTAGGGTACTAGGTTGCTCTTTAGGCTTAATATAGTGGCTAGTAAGGAATATCGTCTTACTATTATGGTGCGGAGGTTGTTCGTAGGCACGCTGCTTCTGGCAGCGCTTGCAGTATCGTAGGGACGTAGAATTGGTCGTAGGCTAGGTGTCGGTGGTAGAAAAAAAAGGCGCAACGTAATGTTACGGGGCGGAGGCAGTGGCTATAGAATGTATGTATTCGAGGAGTCTACAAGACGTTGCGCGATTGATCGTAAGGATCGAAGGCGTAGGAAGGTAATATACTACGTGTGGCTGACGTAAGCTGTACGCGAAGCGTACGCGAGGGCACGGGGTTCCGCTAGGGAGTCTCCTGTGGAGGCTCCTGCGGCGGCGTTCCGTGACAGCCAGTCTTTAAGGTATTTATAACGGTATTATAGGTCTTTCTATATACGAGGTATTGTCTATAACCTACTATTAATCTCTTTAAAGCTCTAGTGTTAATTATTACTCCATAGAACTTATTAGATGTATACTGGCTAGTAGCAACATAGGTAAATAGGTCTAAGTCATTATAGTAAGCAATTAAATTAGTGCCAGTAATTATATAGGTAAAGGATTGGTCTGCTAAGTCAGTTACAGTATTAATAGCTCCTTTATGCTGTATTATTCTAAAAAAGGTAAGGAACAGTTTAGTCTATTCTTAGGTTAGAGATGCTATTAGTAACTTAATATTAATTATAAAAGCTTCCATTACCTTATTAATAGATTCTAAGTTAAGTTCATTACCATCATTATCTATTCCTTTATACTTAGCAATATACTATTAGGCATATCTATTAAAGCGGCGGTTAAATCTGTCCTTAAACTTCTTTTTTAATTTGTTATATTCTTCTCTAGAGTATTTAGATAACTAATAACCTTCTTTATTATAGACAAAGCAGCGCTTCTTTAGTAATGCATATTAGCCAAATAAGGATAATTGTGTTCTATAAGGTAATTAAGGGTATTATCTGTAGTAGCGGCGGTTAATAAAGAAGGCTTAGGGGTTCTTACTATTTAACTTTTTAAATGTTGTGATAGAGGATTATAAGTCATTAATTAGGCCAGTCAAGCTGTTAGAAGGTTTAAAGTAGGCATATTAACACGCTAGTAACTCTTAGTAGGCGTTAATAAGCTTATTGTAAAGAAACTTGTCTATGTATAAATCTAGGTTAAGACTATACTAGAGGTGTCTTAGTTCTTTAATAAATAACTATAGGCAGTCTAAGGTTAATTTTCCAGCATTCTCACTCTTGCCTATTGTGGACTTTAAAGTTGTTAAGTTCCATTATCCTAATATACCATATCTATATTTAGGTCCCTTAAAGTAATTACGTGTGGCGTTATAGATTTAGTTAAACAAAAGGGTTAGGGTAACATTTTTAAGGTTAGTATAATAGTGGTTAAGTGCTAGACCGCATAGCATTATAGGGTAGGCTTTAACCTTGGCTTCTTGGGGTACATCGGCTCTGCTACAAAGGTTATAGAAGATGGTAAGTTTAAAGTCAAAGTTATCATCTTCTCCGCTGTACTTATTGTCTTCCATATACATCTTTGTAAGGTTTGTTAACTCCTTACTAAAATCCTAATTTTAACTCTATCCCCTAGGTAGTTCTAGTTATAGGGTTAAGTTAATATAATTAGGTTCCTATTATAGGGGTAGTATAGGGGTAGGTTAGGGTGTAGTAGGTAGTATTATAAGTAGGGTAGGGTTTATGGCTAGTGAGATTAAGATTGGGGTTTTAATAGTACTAGTGCTAGCAAAGTTGTTCTTAAGGAGGTAGTCAATTCGTCCTAAGGTAAACTTTCCTCCAGTTACTATATGCTCCTTAATCTTAGGCTCAGTCCATTCTATAGGGTCTTCTTCTTATAAGGTATTAAATAGCAATTTAGGGACTATAGCATTCCTATACTTCCTTATCCATACGCCATTAGTCCATAGGAACGTTCAGAGCTTTTAGATACCAATTTGGTTGCAATCCTTGAAGATTTATATTATAAAGTTTTAGAAATCTTCCTTATAGACCTCCTATAGTTCATTATCCTTAAGGTTATACGCTTCGTATTCTAGGATCTTAAACTTTACAAATTTATTAATATCCTTTGTGGTGGTTTCGTCGGACTATAAGTTAATACCTTTAGGCCATTTCTCCTGTCCTGCGTCAACTTGTGCCCTAATATCTAACATATCGATTCTTATCTTATAACTCCTATCAAGTTCAATTTTAGGTTTTAGATAAAAAATGCGTAATAGACGCGAGCCAAGGGCCTATTAAAAGGGTTAGTTCCTTAAGTACCTAATACGTTTAAAATGCGTAATAGACGGGAACTAAGGGCCTATTAGATAGGGGTCGGTTCTTTAAGTACCTAAAGGCTATGTATAAAAAATCAAGGGCCTATTAGATAGGGGTTGACTTTTTAAGTACATATTAACTAATACTCCTTAACGTGATCTAGGTAGTACAAAATGCGTAATAGACGCAAACTAAGGGCCTATTAAAAGGGGTTGGTTCCTTAAACACCTAAGGGCTGTATATAAAAAATCAAGGGCCTATTAGATAGGGGTTGACTTTTCAAATATATATTAACTAATGCTCCTTAGCAGGCGAGATCGGTAGAGGCCTTTAGCAGGGACTAATCAAGCTCGTCTCTCTTTATAGATAATACGTCTCCTAATCTGTAATCACTGATCAGTATTAGTATTACTTCCGGTAATACGTAATGCTATTGTAATAGTATAGGTGGTAACTGATTTTGATTGATGCTTATTAATTCTCCTATTCTACAGGTAGAATTTGGTGGATTTCTTAAGCTCGCTTAGCTCACGTAATCAACCCCTTTTAACTCGCGTTCGTAGGCAAGTTGCCGCAAATTGCCCTAGATTGCCGTCACGTGATGGCAATTTGCGGTCACATAACTGCAAGGACGCAACCTTGATCAGACAATTAGATTTATCTAGGCTAGAATTAAGCTAGTAATTTATAACGAAATAAAGCGCGTGGGAGCCCTATTGCGGATTACTATATATATGGATTTTAAACGAGCGGTTCTAAACGCTAAGGATATAGTAAGGAACTAGACCTCTTCTAGTAAGAAGCCAGGGGGTAACTAGAAGCGCGGGTACTCTAGTAGCAATATAGGGCAGACCTAAGCTCTAAAGAAGCCATTCTTAAAGAGAAATCCGGAATGGTTAAAGTTAGGAACCTTAAGCAATGGGAAAGACTCTTAGGGCTAACCTAATACCTGTCCAGCACCCTTACAGGAACACTTTAAAAAGTTAAGAGAAAACTTCTCTAGAGGTAAACCTAACTAGAAAAATAAGCAAGGCAATAACTGCACTAATAATCTAAAAAAAGAAATGCCCTAGTTGCGGACCTCTCCTAGCTGTAACTAGGGTAAGATACGGAAGAAGAGACTCTCTATATTGCTGTCAAGCTGGAAATAGTACTCCCTATAGGCGAGGTATATTAGTTTTAAGCATTATATAATAGCGGCGCCAAAATTAATCTTATATAATATAATTTGGTAAAAGAGCATAAGCTTATCTTATTACTAAGGTGGTGGAAACCTATTATAGGGTTTCTAGATAAGCATTAGATTAAACTACACAGTGCCCATAAGCTTATAGTGTTAGTGGCTGACATATATAACTATACCAAGGTAGTTAGCCTACAACCCTTCTAGGCGGCTAACTTTATAGGCTATAACCTTATTCTTAGATATCCTTGGCTTGCGAAAGCAGATCTTAAGATATGCTTTAAGACAGGAGTCTTTAAATGGTGGAACGATAAAGAATTAGAAGGGCATATTTTACTAATAAGCTTAAAAGATATCCTAGAAGATATAGCTCTAGGAGAAATAGTATACGCTCTATACCCAAAGGAGTATTAGATCCAACCCCTATTCTATAGCAAGATGGGTATAAAGCCTAGTATAGGCGATAACCCTTTTATAATGGATACCCTATAGGGAACTGCTAGATAGGTAGCGGAGATACTGTAGGAAGGCGGCGATCTTAAAGATCTCACAAGATACTTCCACCGCCATGGGTTACTCTGGCTTAAGCAATACGTAGAGAGTATACTACAACACCTTAAACGTTGTGTTAAAGAGTTCCCTACCCTCCACTAGCTACTATATAAAACTATTTAACAAACAGTGGCAACTATGTACAAACAGCCACTATAGCGCGCGACGCTGCCTGTAAGCATCCTAAGGGAGCTCTAGGACCTACCCAACAATAATACAGAGGACGAGCGTGACCCCAACCTGTTAAATATTCTACTAAGCCTAAGAAACTTACTTAGGGTATTTTTAGGTAGGTAAGTAAAAGTCCTTTAGCAGAACTTAGAATATAATTATGCAATTAATCTAGAAGAAGGTAAATAACCGCCGAACCTTCCTATCTATAACCTCTCTTATAAAGAGCTTAAGATCCTATAGGAGTACCTTAACGGCTTACTGGAAAAGGGATAGATATAGCCCAGTAAGTCACTAGCAGGCACGCCGATCCTCTTTGTCCTAAAACCAGATGGAACTATAAGGCTATATATAGACTATTACGGTCTTAATAAGATCATAATTAAGAACTATTACCCACTACTACTGGTTAGTAAAATGCTGGATTAACTATCTAGGGCAAAGATCTTTACGAAGCTAGATCTATAAGACGCCTATTATAGGCTCCGTATTAAAGAAGGGGATAAGTGGAAGACCGCTTTTAAACCCTAATACGGCCACTTTAAGTATATAGTAATGCCTTTTAGGCTAGCCAATGCGCCTATAATATTTTAATTATATATTTACAGAGCCTTAGGGGGACTAGTTAACCGCACATATATTATCTATCTAAATAACATTCTAATCTACTTAAAAGATAAGGATTAGTACAAGCAATATATCCGCGAAGTGCTAGAACGCTTAGATAATTGGGGCCTCTATACTAAGGCGTTAAAGTATATCTTTAATACCAAGCAGGTTAAGTTCCTGGGTTATATTATAACGCCTATAGGTATAGTTATAGACCCAGTACAAGTGCAGACGATTTAAGAGTGGCCAGAGCCAGAGAGCTACTAGGATGTTTAAGTGTTTTTAGGCTTTGTCAATTTCTATAGGCGCTTTATTTATAACTACTTAGACATTACCTAACACCTATCCAACTACGTTGCTAAAGCTTTCTAAGACCCAGCCTAAGGAGCAAAAAGCTTAAAGGTAGAAAGGAAGAAAACTAAGAAGGGACTAACTAAATAGTACAAACCATGGACATGGCCTAAAAAGGTCTAGGAAGCCTTTTGGGAACTACGCGTAAAGTTCACAGAAGCTCTACTATTGCGGCATTTTAACCCAGATTAGCCACTAATAATAGTCACTAATGTATTAAATTTTGCCCTTATTAGTATCCTACTACAACCTAATAGGCATCTAGACGCTACCCAGCTCCACTAGAGACCAGTAGCATTCTATAGTAGAAAATTCCAGGGACCTAAAGTTAGGTATTATACCCATAATAAGGAACTGCTGGCTATAGTCAACTGCTTTAAACAGTGGCAACACTACCTTAAGCACGCGAGCTATACCACTTATATACTCTTAGATTATTATAATCTACGCTACTTTATAACTACAAAGGAGCTTACACCTTAATAAGCCAGATAGGCTGAGGAGCTTGCGCAATTTAACTTTAAGATTAAATATAAACTAGGGGAAAATAACCCTGCTAATAGACCGTTATAATAGCTAGACTATACCAAAGGCTTTAAAACGGGATAAGGAAAATAGATAATAGATATCTTACTCCCTATACTGCAGAACAAGCTCTAGGTATAGGATGCTTAAGTACCCACAGCTCTATATACTAAGTCTTAGGCGGTGCAAACCCTATCGGCTTCCACTAACGTTCTGGCTGGTACCCGGTCTATAGCCAATAAGGGTCCAAATATATCTGGATAAGACGTCCCTAATACAAGTTTAGAACCTAGTAATACACCACTAATTGCTAAGCTATCCCCTTAAACCAATAGCGAAGCCAAAGAGCAATTAGAACTTAGAGCCCTATAAAGACCAAGGGACTTCAACCTCATAGCGGCCTTCCTAACGCACGCATACTAAGAAGTTACAAGATCTATAGTACTATCTAGTCTTATACTTAGAGCAGTATAAGGCAAAACAGCTTTCACCCAAGAACCATCTGAAAGGTTAATAGATCTTATCTATAAGGTGCAATAGAGAGACGCCTCCTATGCCATCTTTAATATAAAAGTAGACCGGAAACGTGACGGAAAGGAAGCTGCTAGGCATTACCATTGGGAACTAGACCCAATGGGCCTACTGCGTAGATATAGCAAGATTTAGGTGCCATAAGAAGCAAATCTACGACAGAAGATCCTTATAAGGAATCACAATAATCCTCTAGGCAGCCACTATAATTAAGCCAAGATAGTAGAATTACTTTAACGTAAATACTACTAGCTAAAGCTCAAGCAGGAAGTAAAGGAGTAAGAGTATAGAGCAAAAAGATTGCATATAGGCGAAAAATTCGCTTATTTTTCTCTAAGTCAAACTAGCGTATAATCTATCACGCCTGCGTATATTACAGTTAACACCTAATTATCGACACCAATTCTTATATAAAATTAAGACTCTAGTATCTAGTTGTTAAACCCTTCTACTTAAGGACTTCCTTGCACTTCTCTAGCATGTTCTAGATCTTATTAATAAACTTACAAGGATCCATCTCGTCCCAAAGATCTTGCACCACTTGCTTAAGGCCTTCAAGAGTCATAGGAAACTTATCTATCTATAAGATCTAAGCCTTCATCCAACGCTACACCTTTTTAATAGGATTTAGATCTGGCGAGCTAGGTAGCCAAGGCCTGCTAAATCCTTAAATCTTAAGACGCTAACGTACTGCTTTGGCTGCTCCAAGGTGGACCTTAGCGCCATCTTCCATGAATATAGTGTCCGGTTCCATATTAGCGAGAAATGGGCTAACAGTCGCCTAGTTCTATTAGTAAAAGCTTAAGATTATAGAGATTGGGTACTTTTCTCCAGTATTTGCTCTATATAATTATATGAGTTAATACCTCTTTTACTATGCCTTCTCTTTAAGAATACTAGCTTTAACTTCTAACCCCATCTAATAGCTCCCTATACCATAAACAACGTTCTTCCTAAGTGGTAGATACTTTATAGGCAACTTAGGTAAAACTTCTTGTGTACTTGCCTAGTAACATATAACCTCCCTTGCTTACTAGTAACAAAGCTGCATTTATCTAACCAAATGTAATAGGACTAGCCTAGTTACAGTAGTAATGTCTTGGTGAAACACTCGACAGATAAATTTCGACGCTTTAATCAAATTCTGCCAAATTCTGCCAAGTCAATCAAATTCTGCCAAATTCCGCCGACTTAATTAAATTCCACTAAATTCCACTGACATAATGGAATTTGGTCGAAACCTGTTAAAATCCGTATAGACTTATGCCCACGCGTCTGCTGCCAAGACCTTGAATATTTAGTTACACGTTTCCTATATTCCTTTCTCTTTTTCACGCAACGTCTTGTACTCTGCAAGAGCTATATACCCTTAGATTTAGATAGAATTTATATTGTTCCTTCGAATCTTCCCTAAAGCTTCTTCGCGCCCTTATACCAAATAACCTTTGCCTAAAAGTTTACTGTGTATTTTAATATGAAAGTACACCACCTTATTTATTTCTCTTATTGCTTGGAGTTAATAAAAGGTCTTTAGTATACGGTATAACGTTAATATCTAAGCTTTTAAAGGGCTCTACCGAGCGTCTAACGGGAGACTTTAAGCTAAAGCTGTTTAACAATCCGCATAAAGGTTATTTAACACCTAGCCCAGCCTTATTATACTAGTCTTGTTATATATTAAACGGTTCTTTCTGTTAATATAGAAGGACGCCTAGAAGGCTTGGTAGTATAATTCTGTCTGGCTTTAATCTATCTGCTTATGGTTAATTAATTAACAGAGATTCTGTGTTCTTCCTGTAGTTTCTTAACAATCTTACGCTGTGTTAAGCCTGCTTTGTCGTAAGCGCGTACTCTTACGCGTGTTTTTTCTTTGAACCACCCCTTATGGGCCTTACCACCACGGGCGGGAGAGCTGTTTATTATAGTGGTGGTATATATTGGGGGGTAGCAATTTGGGAGACTAGGGAAGTACGCCTTCTAATGTTTTGATTTTCCTTTGTAAAGGCGGCAAATAACGGCAATATAAGAAATACGCAGGCGTGATAGATTATACGCCAGTTTGACTTAGAGAAAAATAAACGAATTTTCCGCCTATATGCAATCTTTTTGCTCTATACTCTTACATTAGCCACTGCAAGAAGTATTAAGTATATAAAATCCAAAGGCATAAGCCATGGGGTTTACTTAAATCAGTTCCCCCCGCCAGTAAGCTATAGTAATATTACGCTATAGACTTTATTACAGATCTCCCGCCCTTAAAAGATAGGCAAGGATAAACATATGATTTAGTCCTAGTACTTATTAATAGGTTTTTAAAGTACGTCTAATACCTTCCCGTTAACAAGACAATTAACGCACAAGCACTTGCCAGCCTAATTAAGGAGAAATGCTTTCTCAAAGTAGATTAGCTACACTCTATTATTACTAATAGGGGCAGTGTCTTTACAAGCCAGTACTAGTTAGATCTATGCTTTTATTTAAAGATAGACCACCACTATAGTATAGCTTTCTATCCGCAGACAAATAGGCAAACGGAACACCAGAATTAGGAACTAGAGTCTTATCTATAAATGTATTTAAACTACCAGCAAGACAATTAGTATAAGCTACTTCTATATATGGAGTACACTTATAACTCAAAGCAATATTCATTATATTAGTTTACACCAATCCAGATTGCCTATGGCGTCCAACTATTAGGATTTAATAGTATACCCAACAATTACTGGCTAAGGCCACATAATCAATTATAGGATCCTACTGGGAAGTCCAAGGACATCCACTAGAGAGTATAAGAATACCTTAAGGAATAGGAGGAGTAATAGAAGCATGTAAAGTAGAGCCTATAAGATACATAAGAGTAGCAGAGACTTTAGTATAACCATAAACACCAGGATAAGCATTTTGGCGTAGGCGATGAGGTTTTATTACGTTTAATAAATATTAAGACCTATTAACCATTAAAGAAGCTTAATGCAAGATACCTAGGTCCCTTCTAAATTAAGGAACAAATTGGCAAGCTAGCCTACCATCTCTAGCTACCCCTATCTATAGCCTATGTGCATCCAGTATTTTATATAAATCTACTAGAGCTATAGCACAGACCACTACTGGAAAAGAACTTCCGTCTAGGCCCAATTAAACACCCTAAAGTGGTGGGTGAGCGGTACAAGGTTAAAGCTATACTACGCTATAAGTCTGTTAAGAACAAGCTCTAATATAAAGTCAAATGGCTAGGCTGGCCCGCTAAGGACTCTATATAGGAACTAGAGGATTACCTTAATTATTGTAAAGATATTCTAAAAGAATATTAGGACCAAGGTCCATAATCTACAGATTATAGAAAGCGCTCTAATACTATAGTGTCATTACAATCTATAAAGAAAGCTTATAGTAGGCCAAGAGAGGCCCTAAAGAGTAAATAGGTTAAATTGGATATAGAACAGACAAGCTCCAGAAACCATAAGGATTAATTAGGGCTACGGCCTAAGGCAGGACAGGTCCTTAGCCTTTTTATATATATAGTATAGAATTAATAGGGTATTTTGCTAGAATTGCATTCCTATTTATTAGTCTATATTAGGAACAGTGTTCCTATACCTTCCTGAATGCCTTATAAGGCCTTCCCGAGCACTAATTAAGATCCTTAAGTACTACTATATATAAGAACCAATCCTAAATTTCATAAGTCCAAACCACAAATACCCAATCTAAAAAGCCACTATGCATTATCTTTAGAAGCAGGATCAGTATCTATCGGCCCTCTAAGTAATGGCTGACGGGAATAAGATCCCTTTATAGGTATATAAGTAGGTATAAAAACAGGGGTAGGACAATAAGGTGTATATGGAGCAGAGATTCTTAAACGCTTAATACTAATATTAGGTCCAAACCAATACTAACAAAGCTCTTAAGGCGTCAGCTTATAGTTAATAAAGACACACTTAAGCCTAGAATAAACAGAGACGTTAGCTGGCTAATATAGTCTAGAACCACTAAGACCTTACTATGGCAACTGTTAGTTACCTATCCACTAGGTACCTGGAGGGTAACCTACCTAATACCGCATTATATTATACTCTTTTGAAACTTAACGCGTATGCGCGAACTTCTTTTTATGGTAGACGGTAACCTTTTTCTTATTACCCCCATCCTTTACCCTATCCTTAGTATACCAACCTTGCTCCCTTATTAGGCGTTGCTAGCTAGCTTGCTAGGAATTATGGGCGGTATAGATAGCTGTGGCATAGTCTCAAATTCGACCTAGATGTTTAGCATTAGCGCTAGAATGAGATAGAGCCCGGGTGATGTAGTAGTTAAGGATATTAAAGGAACATCGCCACTTAGGCCCAGGCTATTAAAGCTTAAAGTTAGTAATGGAAATCTATTAAGGATAGAAAAGCTTACCTTAACGCAACTGCCGCTCTTAGTACGCATGCATTAATTATAAGGACTGAAGGCATTAGACCTTATATAGTGGGTCTTGTTGTAAGCATCCAGAATCTTCTTATTAGATTTCTAGTCTTTTAAGGACGTGTATATAAAGTCATTTAGGTAGAACCAGCACCAGTTGCTGGTTAGCGGAGGCTAGGGTTCTATATATAGCGGCAGGGCTAGAATACACTAAGGAATTGGCTTAGAAGAGTAGTTAGTAGAAGAATAAAGAGGCATATTAAATTAATAATGAGAAAAAAAGAAAATCTTAATGATATATTAAAGATACGTCTAAAATTGGATGAAGGTTAATAATAGGAAGTGAGGTGTTAAGGAAAAGGAGCAGCTTAATAAGCAAGATGTCTCCATACTTTACCTTCTAATACCCTTCCGGTAAATAGCCGCAACCTTGCTAATATAACTCTGTTACAATAGCGCAATTCAAAAGGAAGGAAACACGCGTATGCGCTATTTGGCTATTACTTCCTTATAAAAACTAATTACGCGGCCAGGGAAGGCAATTAAGACGTCAATTATAGACGTATATAGGTTAAAATTATAACTAAATAAGACAAGTCTCTTTAATTGACTAATTAATTACCTAACTATATATAATAGCCCAAGGGCGAATATGGGAGTAATGTGTTAGTAACGTAAGGGATTATAAAAAAGAATTATAAGATTATAGATTATATCCTAATAGTTAAAGATGACGGTAAGCCAAGGCCCTATATATTAAATCCTATACTAAAAGGCTCTATGGAACCATATTAGGAACACTAAATTGCCTATAATACTTGTAATTAATTATAGACCGGCATAAAGGCTTAGAAGTAGAGTTGTATAAAAATCCTTAGGTTAGCCTAGGTAGTTACTAGCATGCTTCTAGTAGGCTTCTAATGGGTCTCCTAGCAATCCTTACGTTTTTTCTCTAGTTATATTTTTTCCTTATTAAGGTTTTTAGGAGCTTAAAGTAGGGGTTAGATAGATAGATGATATACAACGGCATGCTAATATCTCTCCAAACCCCTTCTGGGACGAGCCCTTATAATCTCCCTCTACTGCAAGGTAATGGCGATTGGGGGCCGACCGCAAGAAGGGGGGGGGCAATGTAAGGGATATTATTGCGGTCACCTTGGGTTGCCCTTAGGACAACCCCTGGACACCCCTTGGATGTCTGTCGGTTACGTACTAGAGGTATGTGCCCGTAGTATATAGTCTCCACGATCCCTAAGGCCTTACCTTCTTAAGGATTTGTCTTTCTTACCAATCTATCCTGTTCTACAATCGTGTCCTTATAGCCCCTTATCCATAAAGTCCCCTTATATACTACCCCACATCTATAGTTCCTCCTTTTTTATAAGTCTAGTAAACAGCTCTATATTTTTTAACTACTATGCTATAAACCTCCTATAGTAGTTACAAAACCCTAGAAACAATCTTAACTATATAACGTTCTCTAGTTCTTGCCAACTTACTATAGCTTTAACTTTCTTTAGGTCCATACTAATTTTTCCTAGTTTAATAATAAATCTAATAAAATTAGTCTTCCTAGTAAAGAACTCGCATTTCTTAATTACTACTAGCATCTTTTCTTCTTATAGTCTCTTTAAGACCTACTTAATATATTCTCTATATTCTTCCTTAATGTACTCCATTACCGAGACGGCCACTTTTCCTTGGCATCACCAACATCATGTTATAAATTATTAATTTCATCGCTATTAAACAAGGAACCTACGTATATCGTACTTGCGTCAGATTCAGAAGACTCTTCTATATCCTTTTGGCACGTTTAAGCGTTATGCCCAGTCTCTCCACAGTTCCTACAGCGCCGTAGAGCTGGTTAAGCTCTTTCTTAATTACTACTACCACAAGCCTTCTTAGATAGCTAAAGCGCCGTAGACGCTTTAGTAGCTACCTGCGCTAACGCTGCACCATACTCCATTGTACCGCCATGCTAGAGACGCTTCCTTTTACGCGCTTTTTACTTAGTCATTACTGCTAATTACTCTTTAAGTTCAGTAATGCGGGAGGCTTAAAGCGCGTTTTAGTACAGCATTAGTTCAGCGCCTTTTATAAGCTGGGAGAAGCCAGTCTTAGCTATTATAGGTAACTAAATAAAAGACTCGCTTATAAGCCTTAATTGCAATCTAAACTTATGCATATTACTTAGAGTCTTTAATTGCCATAGCGTCTCTAGTAGTAGGGGTGCTGGTGGGGTATATAACCGTACTTTAAGATGATTAAGTACTACTTAAGCATCTATAGGGACTAATCCTAACGCCTTAAAGGCCTTTTAACAGTTATCCTTTGTAAACACGTTAAAAAACGCGTTTTTAAAGGCTGGGAGGAAGCCTTCCTTATTAATATAAAAGACGCGACAGTGTGCCAAGTCCTGGACACGTTAAGAGTACTTCTACTTTAATGGCGAGAAGTATACCATATCTAGTGGCTGGAGTATATATAACAAATGGGGGGGTATACAGAGTGTAAGGATCTTGTGTTTAAGGCAATAATCCTTAAAATCCTAGTTAAGGTGGCTCTTATGGCCGTCTAAAATAAGCAGCTAATACCCCCCTACCTGACGTGCTTTTGTATGCGTGTTAAAATGCTTTAACCACTTAAGACTAAGCGCGTTATTTGTCTAGCCGTTCTTAGAGACTAAAAGCTTCTAATTACGCGGTATATCTGTCTCCTTATACCACGTAGAGATATGGACGCGCCCTTTGTAAATAATGAATAGTGGAGTTACGTACCTAGCGGCGCAGATGCTCTGAATAACAGTAACCTACTTTTAATTACCTGGCCAAACAAGCTTAGGTCGAGCACGTCTCTCTAAGCCTATAATAACTTTTATAGAGCCAATGACGCCCATCTAGAAGCTAGTCTCATTAAAGTTGTGCATATTATCGTTACTAACGCCATACTTAGCTTTAGTATCCTCCACTAGCTTAAACCACGCGCTAATTACTTTAGGATCTTCCTAGAGTATTCTTTAACGGTCCTTCGCTTAATTAAAAGCCATTTTAAGCTTATCTAAACGCGTCACAAATCTTTCAGCCTATTGCTTGCCCACTGGCTCTCCACCATACACAGCTAATAGTTTGTCCGCTATATCTGCTACCTTGCATAGCTAGGGCACAAATCCTCACGAGTTAAGGTTAAGGATATATTGGACAATCGTCTGCTCTTCGGTTGGAGTAAGTTTCTGGCAATTAGGTCATATATTAGGTCGAAATATAATTCCGTTAAGCTAATTAGAGAGTCTCTAGTGTTTAATGTTAAAGGCTGTAGCAGCGCGTCGCAGGCTTTTAAACTGGCCAGATGTATAAGCCTAAAGTGCAAGGTCAATCCTGCCTTCTTGTTTATTTAATATCACGTTACCTTGTTGATGCATCTCGTGTTAATTGTAATGTTGGTGGTGCCAAGGAAAAGTGGCCGTCTTGGTGGTTTGGCCGTCTCGGTGATGGAGTACGTTACTTATTAAGTAGATAATAATATTGTTAAGGTATACCATAATAAACTTATCTAGGTGTTCTCCTAATATACTATTAATTCTTTTCTAAAACGTTACTAGTGCATTTATAAGTCCAAACTATATAACTAACAGCTTATATAGTCCTTCCTTTAACCTAAAGGCTGCCTTTTATTTATCGCCTTCCTTAATCCTAATCTAATAGTACGCCTATCTTAGATTAATCTTTATAAAGATTTGCGTATTGCCTACCCTATCTTAGATTTTACTAATTAAGGGTGAAAAATACCTATCCTTTCTAGTAATGCTGTTTAACTATCTGTAGTTAATACATATCCTAAGTTTTCTATTTTTCTTTAAGATAAACAATACTAGATATCCCGTTAATAACTACAATAGTCTAATATATCCTTTTCGTAAGTTTTCCTAGATAAACTCCTTAAGCGCCACTAACTTGGTTTTAGTAAGCTTATAAATTAGAAAGAACTTTAGACTAGTTCCTAGTTCCAATTCTATCTTATAGTCCTATACTATATACTTTAACAGCTTCTTACTTTCTAGGCTCTATAGTTTTTTGCCGTACTTATAGTATCTTTTTAGTATATAACTTAAGCCTCGCTTAGTCTCTTTATATATCGCTTCAACTTAGTACTATACTAACTTAGTTTATTATTGCGTCTTGCGTTATTATGTATCCTTAATATTAACCTAACCTATAACCTAATTAATCCTTAGATTATATTCCTATAACTAAGGCATTCCTAATATTAACTTAGGTGCAACTAAGCACTTTACTGGTAACTAATTAGACCTAACATACTTAAAGAGATAGAATACGCTATAATAGGTCTGTACTGCAAATGGGACTATTGTCCCTGCTACAGGCTATAGTTAAGTTTAAATCGGCAGCCTAAGGCTAAAAGACGTCTGGCTTGTACCTTTATTTAAGATAATTAAGCTAATTTTAGTAAGGACTCTTACTTAGGAAGGCTACTTAATTACCTTTAATACGGATAATTAAGCTACTAGCGAGCATAAATTAGGAGCGATATTTAAAGCTATTATAAAGAACAACCTCTATATACTATAAAAGCATTAGGAAGCACTTAATACGACAGCAAAAGCATATAATTTATAACCAAGCCTTAATAAAATAGATGCTGAACTACGGCACCGCTAAACTAGATATATAAATTACAGCAACCTATTTAAGCTATAGCACTCCTTACTAGGCATAAGGCTTAAGAAGAGACCAGTACTAGTTGGTAAGAGTACGTGCGAAGCTTATCTAGCTGGGAAGATGCAAGAAATACTAAACAAGAAGACGACTAAGTGCGAGAAGGTACCTAGTTAAGGGCTATACTTTAATACTACGGGACGAATCGGTATATTAATTAGAGGTTATAACTACTACCTCCTAGCCCTAAACGACGCCACACGCTATACTTAGGTTATTCCTCTTAAAACCCTCCAAACTAAAGAGGTACTACCATATATTAAAAAGATTATTGTAAGGGTAGAGAGGTTTACTAGTAATAAAGCTATATAGATTTAAGCGGACAATGGAAAAGGGGGGTTTGGCCGTAGATTTTAAGACGAACTAATACCCTAGGGTATTGATTTTAAACCTTGTCCGCTATACAAGCACTTATATAATGGCGCGATTAAGCGCGTGATCTATATGGTTAACTGCAAGATAAGGTTACTTCTATTTTAAAGAAATATACTAGTTAAACTCTAGTGCTATGCAGTTAAATATGCTGTCTGGATTAAGAATTAAGTACTAACCTTAGCACTTCCATTTAAGCATAGCGGCGCTATTATACCCTATAAGGCATATACCTAATAAGTTCCTAACTTAAAGAATCTAGTTGTCTTTAGGTATTACTCCAATCTAATTAATACGCTTAAGAAACACCCTAGGAAGTATAATTTAAGAATAAAACCTAATTATGTTTTTATAGGATTAAAAGGGAGTAGTTAATTTAAAATAATAAACCTATATACGCAAGCAATTAAGCTCTTTAAAGATGCTAAAGTGAATAAATACAGGTTCCCTTATAGAGCACCTTAGGCGCAAGCTATAAGCCAAGCTATAAGACATAGTGACTAAGTAGGCCGCTTAGATTAAGTAGGAAGCCTAGGTTAAAATTAAGCAGGACACTTAAATTACGCTATAAGCTAAGCCACGAACCGACCTATACTTCCCCCTACTACCTTAAACGCGCCAATAGACACTCTAGTTGTAAGAACTAAGAGTAGGCTAGATGGTGACCAAGTGGGCCGCTTAAGCTAAGTGGGAAGCCTAGGCTAAAACTAAGTAGGCCGCTTAAATTAAGTGGGAAGCCTAGGTTAAGATTAAGTGGGACGCTTAAATCTATAAGGTAATATAAAGGGTAGGACGCCTGTATAAAGCATATTAATACACATTCCTTATACGCAGAGAACAAGGTCTAGAAGGTTACTAAATATAAGGGTTTTCAACGATATAGTAATTTAGTTAGTAATAGCTATAAAAGCTGTCTACCTAGAAGCTAAGAACACTACCTTCTTAGGAGCACCTACTATACCATTTAACGCTATTAAGCTAGATTAGGCCTTAAAGGAGGATGCTCCTAGCTAGATAAAAGCTATCTTTAAAGAATTTCTCTTTTTTAAGAGAATGTATACCTATACTATTATAAGGGGGAGAGTACTAGAAGGAAGGTCGTTACTCCTAAGCAAGCTAGTTCTAAGCACAAGTTTAATACTAAGGGAGAAGTAATTCGTAAAAAGGTAAGACTATGTATTTAGGGAGATAAGCAGTCCCCCAACATTAACTATTTTGAGATATTTGCGTCTATTATATAATACAACACCTTTAGGTTCCTAATAGTAAAGGTAGCAGCTAAGGACCTTAAACTTAACCATATTAACGTTAAAACTATATTCTTAAACCCGCCGTTATAAGAACAGATTTATATATAGATCCCTAACCTATTAAGAGACTTTAAACCTAACCTTAAGGGGGTAAAAGACGCCTACCTAAAGCTGAATAAGTTACTTTACGGCCTAAAGCAGGCACTAAGAGAATGGTTTTAGATGGTTAAGAAGTTCTTTAAGAGTATAGGTTTGAAATCAGCTAATACTAACCCTAATCTCTTTATAGGAAATAAAGTATATATCTTGCTATTTATTAACAATATGCTAATCACAGGAAAGCGCCAATACCTTAATATTATAAAGACAAGAATTTTAAGAAAATAAAGATATAAAGACCTAGGGCCTGTAGAAGTATTTATAGGCTTCCAAATTAATTAAGACCGTATAAACCGAACCCTTAAGCTATATTAGATAATGTACACCAAGAAGCTACTTAAACGCCTAAAAATAGACAACTGCAATTTAACTAAGCTATCAATACTAACTGGTACTATTCTAAAACCTAATATTAAAAGCCTCCTTAAATACGACGATGCGATAGTATACTAGTAGATCATTGGCTCTACGATCTACCTCTTAAACTGCACACTTCCTAATACCAGCTACGCTGTCGGTTAGTTAGCTAGGTTTATAGCAGCACTAGGAAAATCGCACTACCGCTTAAGTAAGCAGCTGCTATAATATTTAAACGGCACTCTTAAAACAGGAATCACCTACTTAAATTAAGTAGTTTACCTTCCTCTATATAAGCTTACATTAACTAACCTATCTACTAGCTATAGTATCTTTACTGATGCTATATAGGGAACAGAACACGATCGGATATCATTCTAGGATATGGCAGTTATATGCTATAGGGGAGCGGTAATCTAGATGGCTTAAAGACAGAAGTTAACGGCATTAAGTTTAATGGAAGTAGAGATTATAGCAGCGTTAAAAGGAGTAAGGTTAGTAATATGGCTTGAAAAGCTAACAAGAGATCTGGGAGAGAGAGACGATGATAATCCTTTTATCCCTACGCTCTATTGCGACAATAAGAGCACAGTTAATCTTTTATACAACATAAAATACCACCAGAAAGCCAAGCATATTAAGACTTGATACCACTTCGTATAAAACTACATAGTTTAGCAAGGTCAACTTAAAGTAGTACATATGCCAGGTAAAGATTAACCTGGAGATATGCTTATAAAAGAGCTGCCGATTGACCAATTTACGAAGCACTACGCAACACTGGGAATTGGTAACTGATGAGCAAGTGACAGAGGTTTTTCGCCTACTATAGGTTTTCCCTCTATATGTAGGCCAAATGGCGCTTATAAGGTATTTGGGAATGGCTTTAAAATTGCCTATTTAGGAATAGACGAGAGCGTTATCAGTATAGGGGAGTGTTAGAATTAAGCGAGAGATGCTAACTAAGCTCTGGATATGTCGCGAGAGCGAGCTCTGCATGTTAATCTAGATAGACATTAACCGCATCTACTGCATCACGAATCAATCAATATTCATCGTCTGCGTCATCTCTATCATCAATTAGACCCTCAAGATACCTCCGCTGTGACCTTATAACCTTGTAATTCCAACAGCGCGGGACTAATAAAAATCCGAACCGTATACCAGACCTTCTAACGAATTACCTTAGCAAGCTTAGACTTTACCTCAGCAAGCTTAGACCACATATTCGGAATAATTTTATATCCGCTCTATGTAAAATCGAAAATGTGGTCTGAGCCACATTTATAACGTTTATTATGCGCTCCGACAATATTCGCGTTACGGAGGTTGCGGATATTAAGATAACTTAATACTAATATTTTATATTACTTCCTAAAGTTAATTAATTATATCATAGAACCTAGGCTTTTAGAATATATTATTTTTATTAAAAAAAAAGCGTTATTAGGAATTCCGTAACTATATATAACTTTATTAAACGTTAGCTAATATATATAAAACCTGTATAGATTTATAATAGTTATCCTAAAGAACCTATTATAGCCTAGCGGACATATAGTGTCAGCATTATAGTGTATAACACCTACTAAAACTTTATTGCGCGCCAATTATTAAGTTACGGATATCTAGGTAAACCTACTATATACCACTATCAAAACCCACTAGGTGGAGAGGGAAGAAGTTAAATAAGGTACTAGAATAGTCGCGGCCGTATTAGGTGTTGGATAATTAGACTTAGAGGAGTTATAGAACAGACTAGGAGTGACGGCTATGGGACCTTTAAGATTAGCTTCTTACGCTTTGCGGAGAGAGTAAGGCCTGGCAACTAAGTAAGGTTAATAAGGCTATTGCTTTTTTATATCTATATCGCGGGCGTACGGAGTAGCTTAAAGCCCTTAGGTGGCTGCTGTTTAAGGAAAAAGATATAATACTTATTATAGGAACCTTATTTGGCAAAAGTATAATAATGTAAGCAATGCCATGTCTTCTTTAGGCCTTAGTGGTAATTATTATCTTGCCACTTAATGCAATTAGTGCGGAGCAGAAGGCAAAGATTAAGAAGCTTTTTAGAATAAGGCCGGTTTATATATACGCCAAGATAATATCCGTACGTCTTTTATAGGAAATCCGCATTGGAGTATATACCTATATTTTAATATCGCTAGAGCTGTTAGTTAGTAAAAGATTCTATAAGACCCTTACCAACCCCACCTTTTATGCGTATATTGGCTTAGTAGTAATTAATAAAGTGCATCTTATAACTAATTAGGGGGGTTTGTTCCGGAGTTTATATATACAGCTATAGAAAGTGCGGTTATTATTAGGGCGGAGGCCTTAGTTTGCTTATACTGTAACGCTTAATAATATAACGTTTAAGATTATTTAAGAGTTAGTAGGCTTTCAAAAGAATATTAATATAGTGCGGATATTAATTAACTGGCCAGATCTATTAATTATTAGAGAATATGTTAAGTAAGGAAGTAAGAAGTCTTTTAAAAGCTTATACTTTGTTATAGACCGTGTATATACCGCTATATCCGCCAAGCAGAGAATCTAATATATGCCAACTCCCTAACGGATCCTAAAGATAATTATCTTTCTTAATTTAAAGGACCTAATATTACTAGGCAGGGACTTAATTTATTTATAGTTAGTATATTACGGGTACTAGGAAGCGTAAGCTAAAAGAGCTGTTTAGATTTATTATATATTATTAGCTATTGCGGATAAAGACAGACTATATAAGGAGTTAAGAAAGCTTAACTTAGAAATCTATATTCTGCTCTCCTCTAACGCGCTTACCCACAGCGCTAATATTCCTAATTTTAACTATATTGCGCAGTATTGCATATATAGAGACAAGTCCATTAATATAATGTAGCAATGACTTGGACGTGGTGCTTATGGTAGTGGTTAAATAGGTAAGGCAATATTTCTAATTAAGGATTGGTATAAAGGTTTATATAAGGATATTGCTAGGCCAGCTAAAAATTATAGTTATACTAGTAGAGCCTTTTAACCTTAGCTAAGTCAACCTAGCCGCGAATATTGTGTTAAGTAATAGGTGTTATAAAAGAATAGGGCTGCTGATTTTACTAGCGATATATTTTTAAGAGTGTCTATATACAGCAATGCTAATTCTAATACCTCCGCATTTAATATAGGGCGAGAGCTTAGTTTAGGTAAAATATCCATAGTCCTACCTATTGTCACAGTACGTGCAGAGGGACAAGGTACGAGGTACTGTGTATCATTGACAAACGATGTCGTGTGAGGATCTATGTAGGAGGTGAGGTGGTATATATACACGTCGCTCAGGGGTCAGGTCCGTG
>Ga0307507_10002695_pt1 | contig 36519 bp, 26 predicted proteins | sample 7_EM_MG_FD_207223 | JGI IMG/M metagenome (GOLD analysis project Ga0307507, IMG submission 207223) | Populus trichocarpa ectomycorrhiza microbial communities from riparian zone in the Pacific Northwest, United States - 7_EM | ecosystem: Host-associated > Plants > Roots > Unclassified | place...
ACCTAAACCATAAAGAACTAATTAAGCTTTTTATTACCACTCTAGGTCACTTAGTAATACTTAAACAACCTTGGATAAAGCTATATAAGGTAACCATTAATTGGGACAACCTTAAGCTTCTATTTACTGCCTCCTATTGCAAGTAGAAGTGCCTTATAACTTGCTGCTTAGACCCTAAACCAAAATCTAAAAAATCCACTAGGATCTATTAGTCTAAAAAGTCCACCTAATTCTACTAAGAACCTAAAAATCACACTAAACTACATAAACTAACCCTAATTACTGTACCACCCCGAACTAAGCAGAAGCCTAAACTTAAGCTTAATATACGAAAGTACCAGAAGAACTAGTATTCTACTATAAAAAGGATACTTAAAGAACCTAAACCTAAATCCAATACTAACTCTGTACCTAACACTAAACCTAAAGTTAAACAAGAAACAGTAGATAATTAAAAGAAAGTTACTAGCTAATAACTTACCCCCCTTTCTATGGATATTTATATAATCAGAGCTACCCTATTAGCACAACTCGCCAGAAAACCTAAATATACAATCTTCGCCGTTATAATAGCCAATATTGAAAAGGCCCTAGCACTAAAGAAGCACACTAACCCTACCACAAAAGTACTAGTATACCATCATAAGCATCTAAAAGTATTTTCACAAAAAGAAGCTAATAAGTTAGCGGAGTACTGACTATATAACCATAAGATCGTACTTAAAGAAGGAAAACAACTAGGATTTAAACCCTTATACGGAATATCCTAAAACAAACTCTAAGTATTACGGAAGTACTTAGACGAACACCTAAGTAAAGGATTTATTAGAGCAAGCTCTTTACCTATAGCTGTACCTATAATCTTCGTTAAGAAACCTAGCAGCGGTCTATACTTCTATGTGGACTACTAAGCTCTTAACGCTATTACCATTAAGAATTAGTACCCGCTTCTGTTAATTTAAGAGACACTAAACCAATTAAGTAAGGCTTGCTACTACACAAAACTCAACCTTATCTATATATTTAACCGCCTCCGTATCACAAAAGGAGATAAATGGCTTATAGTATTCCGTACTAGATACGGACTATTTAAATACTTAGTAACGCTGTTTAGCCTTATAAATGCCCCAAGTTCATTCTAATACTTTATAAATAATACCTTATAACCTTACCTAGACGTTTTCTGTACTACTTATATTAACAACATCCTAGTATATAGCAATAACCTAGCTAAACACAAGAAATATATTAACCTTGTCTTAGAAGCCCTATATAGAGCTAGACTATAATTAGATATAGATAAATACGAGTTCCATAAAACGGAAGTTCTATACCTCAGACTTATTATCTCTATAGACGGCATATAAATGGACCTAAAGAAGATTAAAGTAATTATAAACTAGCAAGAACCCAAGAACGTTAAAGACGTAAGAGCCTTTATAGGATTTGCTAATTTCTATTAATAGTTTATTAATAACTTCTCCGCCCTAGTTTTACCTTTTATAGCTCTAACCTAAAAGGATAAAGCCTTTATCTTTAATAAGGAATGTAAGAAGGCCTTTACCTATCTAAAAGTTATATTTACTACCATACCTATACTCTAACACTTTAACCCAAACTAAAAGAGTGTTATAGAAGCTAACTCATCTAACTACATCACTAGAGGCATTCTATCTTAGTATAATAAAGAAGGGGTACTACACCCTATAGTATACTTCTTAAAATAACTAAGTCTAGCCAAATGTAACTACAAGATCTACGATAAAGAATTATTAGCTATTATTAGATGTTTTAAACAATGGCGACCTAAACTAAAAAGTATTAGATTTCCAATTAAGGTCCTTAGCGACCATAAAAATCTATAGTACTTTATAACTATAAAACAGCTAAGTCATCGTTAAGCCTGCTAGTTAGAATATCTATCTCGATTCCAATTCTCAATTATATACCGCCTAGGCATTTAAGGTTAAAAACCTAATACCCTAACTTAACGTTTATAAGACATAACAGCACAGGAAAAAGCGCGCACCTACTATAAATAAACCCTACTTTGTCCCGAATTATTTAATCCCCTAGCTAAAGACCTTATAGTATACATCCTTAAAATAACTGATTAATTGATTAAATAGATTATAATTAATAAATACCCAAACAACAAGTTTATCTAAGAGACACTTAAGCTAATTTAAGATGGCATTAGACGCTCCAAAAAGATCTCTTTAAGTAAATATAAAGTTTGTAGAGACTGCTTATACTACCAGAACCGCCTAGTTATCCCTAATTATAATAAACTTAAGCTTAAGCTCCTTAAACACGTACACAACCTACCAGTAGCCGGCTATTTAGGCCAAGGAAAAACCCTAGAGCTACTCTAACGGGAGTACTACTAGCTAAACATGTATATATAACACAAAGGTACGTCTCTAGCTGCCATACCTACCAACAAGCTAAAGCTTTATATAAGACATATAACGGCTTTCTAAAGCCACTGCCTATTTTAGACCGAAGATGGAAGAACATCTTAATTAACTTCATTGTTGATCTCCCTAAAAGTAAAGGCTGCATAAACATTATAGTAGTTATAGACCGACTATCTAAGATAAGACACTTAATCGCCTGCCCTAATATATTAGTACCTACCGTTACCCAACTATTTCTGGATCACATATAGAAACTCTACGGACTCCCTAAAACAATTATCTCTAATAGAGGCCGCCAGTTTATCTTAGCATTTTAGAAAGAACTAACTACCCAACTCCGCATTAAAGCACTATTATCTATGGCATATTACCCGGAAACGGATAGTTAAATAGAACGTGCAAATGCTATAATAGAATAGTATATTTGGATATACACGTTATATCTACAAGACGACTAGATAGACTAGCTTATATTTACCAAATTTACTACAAATAACTCCGTCTTAGAAACTATAAAGGTCTCCCCATTCCTGGCTAATTATGGCCAGTACCTGCAAATAGGTTTTAAACCCTTCAGTAATATTCCTTATCCAGCTTATCAAGCCTTATAAGTTACAGAAGTAAACAAATTTATAAAGAAGATAAAAGAACTACAGGAGTTCCTTACTAATAAAATAACATAGGCCCAGTCTATCTATAAAGCCGCAGCAAATAAGAACCAAACCCTAGCACCAGCTTACCAAATTGGTAACTTTATCTAGCTAGACGTAAGAAATCTAAACACAAAACAACCTACTAAAAAACTTAATTAGAAGAACGCTGGCCCTTATAAGGTTAAAAAAGTTGTCTCTCCTTATACCTACCAACTAAAGCTCCCTAATACGGTTAAAATCCACCCTGTATTCCATACATCAGTCCTCCACCCTGCCGCCCCTATATTAGACGCCCTGCCTGGACAGATCTAAAACCCTCCCCCACCAGTTAAAGTGAATGGTAAGGATAAGTACCTTATTAAAAGAGTTAACAACATTAAGTATAATAAACAGAAACGCAAATATATATACCTTATAAAATGGAGAGGTTTTACTAAACCCTTATAGGAACCTGCTAACTCTATAGGACTTACACAAGCTGCAGAAAACTTTTATAAACTCCACCTAGAACTACCACAGCCCCATCTCGCAGATACTTAAGTTTAAAGGGGGGGTACTATCACGGGACACCCCCATAACACCTTATACACGTCTACCTATTTCCACCAACTAAACAACCAAAGACTAACCACAAGACGGCAATCTAATAGCAATCTATTATATTCCGCCGCAATCTGTTGTCTCTACTATCGGAGTTGCTAACTAGCAACTTTAAGGACCTCTAACTGCTAAATTCTACCAAGTTCTACTAGAACCGCCACCTAAGCTCTACCCTGTCTATGCGTAGCACAGTACCCATTAACCTAGCAACTAAGCGAACGTTATATACCCTTTTTCCCCTATTTCCTACTTTCCTTTCCTCACGCAACGTCTTGACTTTATTACATAGTTTATGTACATAGCTTAATAATATCTACTTCGCTATATATTATCATCGCTTGTGCTTACTCCGTAACAATATAGTTAGCTTTTAAAGTTATTAAGTAGGTTAACTACGTGTTATTTAACTTTTAAAGTTGCTAAGTAGGTTAATTGCGTGTTAAGAAATATATAGTTAGCTTTTAAAGTTGTTAAGTTAGTTAATTACATATTAAATTAGTTAAATTGCGTATCAAGTTAGTTAATTGCATGTCAAGTTAGTCGAATTGCGTGTTAAGTTGGTTAATTGCATGTTAAGTTAGTTGAATTGCGTGTTAAGTTAATCAATTGCGTGTTAAGTTAGTTGAATTACGTGTTAAGTTAGTTAATTGCATATCAAGTTGGTCAAATTGCGTGTCAAGTTAGTCAATTGCGTGTCAAGTTGGTTAATTACGTGTCAAGTTAGTCAAATTGCATATCAATTACGCGAAACGCGAAAATTAAAGTCTACTTGAATCTCATCCTGCGAATATTTTCCCAATGTGCTCTTATAGTAGATCTTCCTTAGAAAGCTGCTTTGCACTAACTATTAGGTAGTAGCTACTATAGAACTTTATAATACGTTCCTTATAGTTTAGAAAGCATAATATAGCTAAGAATAATAAGTTCTAACGCGTCTAGTTATTTTAAATAAGCTAGTGGGTGGTTAGTATAGGTATATAAGAGAGTTAATTTTCCTCTAGAAGAAATAAAATCTGGTGCTAAACTTTATAAAAATCGCTAAAACTTAACACTAAAGCTCTATATAAGATTTTATTGCTTACCTCTAAGCCATTAAATTCTGCCAATAGGCCTTCCATTTTTATCCTCTAAAAGAAATTATAACGCTAAGGAGTTATATAAATATATTATATAAGATTGTAAAGTAATCTAACGGCTGTTACGGCGCTGGTGGAAAACAGTACTGGCAAATTGCCGTTAGATTGCCGCAACTTGCCGTCACGTGATGGCAAGTTGCCATTACGTGACCAGAGGATTGTATATAGCTTCAAGCGGTGCTTCTGTTCTTCCCCTTTCCTTTCTCTAGCTTTGGATCCTCGTTTATAGACAATCCAATTATATAGGCTTACGCGACCTTCTTGCCGTGCTCGTGCCTTAATTAACCAAATCGCTAACATTATCCAAAGCTCGTCACTACTCTTCTTTCCTAAGAAGGAACTTAAATATATCTATAAGGCCACGAACAGGACAAGGACACAGAATAGGACCCTAAGGACATTACTAGGACTATAAGGACAGGACAGACCCCTAAGAACTAAAAGAATACGAATAGAACGCGAAACCTAAGAATAGGACACGCACGGACTAGAACCCCTAGGAAATAAACAAACACTAGAAATTACCTAATACCCCTACCACCATGCCAAGAAATACAGCAGTTGGTAAAGCTGCTGTAGGACCCGCAAATACCTTTAATAGTAAAACAGTCGCTATCTCGACCCCCTAGGAAGAGCTCGCAGTAGCTAATGCCAAAATTGAGCGGCTTTAAGAGCTGCTTAAAACTAGAGATACCCCTATACCTAGTAAGAAGTTATTAGACACCTAGAGACTTGCTATAGTCCTTAAGGCCCTAGCCTAACGCATAGTATTAGTATTATTACGGTCCACAAAGGTCGTGGACCCTCTATTGCTTACAGACGGAACTAACCCTATATTCGACAATTGGAAGCTTTAACTGTAAGACAAGCTTAAAGTTAATGCGGACCACTTCTTTACTACCTAAGCTAAAATAGCTTACATCTTTAGCCGTACTGGTGGGGACGCACAGACGCATCTATATCCGCGATATGCCTAGGACTTGGCAAACCCCTTCCTCTCTAGAGAAGAGATAATTAACTACCTGTCTTCTATTTATAAGGACCCCTTTAAGATATAGAACGCCTGTCTTGACTATAAAGCACTTAATATAAAAATAATAGAGACCTTCTTAGTCTTCTAGACCTGCTTTCTATACCTAGCCGGATAGGCTTGAATCCCCCAAGAAGATTTAATGCTAGACCTCTTTAATAAGCTTACCCTAGACCTACAGCGCGCTATGCTACCGGTTTATACTACCGTATAGACGCTAAAGGAACTTACGGACTAGTGCCTAGCTATTAACTAGGGCCTCTGCCGAATTAAGGTACGCGCTAAGTGGTATAAGACTAGAAGCTCCGCCAACCAGAATATAAGTACTATAAGAATGGGCTATAGCGCCCTAGTAAGATCTGCAACCCCTATAGCACTAACTGTACCGCCTGCCGTTAACCTAGTGGCTAGCCGTGTAGCTAGCCCCACTATGGGTCTGGCGAATACTTGACCTATATACAGTAACTCCTAAAGATAGGCCCTTAGCAATTAAGGAGCCTGCTTCTTATACGGCCAGAAAGACTACTTTGTAAAAGACTGCCTAATAGCGGTAAAGACAAACGAGGTCCTGTTAATTCAGGAGGATAATATAGAGTTAGAAAAAGAGGAACCCTAAAGCAAGACTCCTCTCTAAGGTTAAAAGGAATTAATATATTATATGTCAATCTAGGTTAGTTAGTTAGTAGAAGAAGCTGCACTATCCCTTATACTTTATTCCGCAATAGATATTAAGTTTTAACCTCTGCTTTGGCTGACTCTGGAGCAAATGCCTTTGCCTTAATAGATATATAGTATGCTATAAAGCTGGCTAACTTTTTAAATGTACCCCTTAAAGAACTGCCCAAATCAATTCCTATTCGCGGGTATAACGGACGGATAGGACCACCTATTATGACTATCTTGCGGATTCACCTCCGTGTAGATAGACAAAGGCAGTATAACGTCCCCTTTTTTATTATAGACCTAGGAAGCCACGATATAATTTTAAAAAGAAAATGGCTAGCCTATCTAGGCTTATAGCTTAACGTACAGAGTAGACGGCTTGTCTAGCCCAAAACCCTACCCCCAACACCTTTTTTTATAAAGGAAATTAGCATTACAATAGAAAATCTTATACGGCTATAGATAGACACCGTCTACTAGGCTGATGCTATGCGTAGGGACCAGGCCTTTAAGAAAGATATACAGCTCGATCCGCAACGGGTCTATATACTACGCCGCCCCTAGACTACTGATGTTGCACTACCAGCACTAGAAACCCAGGAAGTCAGTAATAAGCCAGCTGGCTTAGGCCCTATATAGCTATAAAGAGTAGTAAGGAATATCAGACGCTGTACTAAACGTATGGACCGGAAGGATAACTTATGGAAGATGGAACAGGAGCTAAGGAGGGTTGTAACCCCTCTACCATAAAATACGGTCTATGGAACGTCTGTAAAGAAACCTATAAACCTCCCACCGGTTAATATCTGCTGTATTAGCGCTATAGGGTTCTACCAGAACTTAAAACAGCCCGACACTATTGCCTTTACGACTAGTTTATACAAAATTGACCAGATAATTAAAGATAAGAAAGCCCTAGCCTATAACTAGCTTAGTAGGGAAAGTGAGCTTATAGATAAGGAGCTAGTAGAACAGAAACTACCCCGCTAATACTAGGAATTTAAGGACGTATTCTCTAAGGTAGTATCTAATATACTCCTGCCTTACCAACCGTACAACTATAAGATTGAGATTGAGCCAGATAAAGAAAATACCCTTAGCTATAGCCTCCTCCGCCAGCAATCTACTAACGAACTATGGGCTACTAAGTAGTACCTTATTAACAACCTTAATAAGGGCTTTATTAAGCCTAGCTAAGTCCCCTTTGCTGCACCTATTCTCTTTGCAAAAAAGCCTAATAGCGGACTCCGTTTCTATATTAACTACTATAAACTAAACTATATAACCCGCAAAGACCGATATCCGCTGCCCTTACTTAAGGAAACGCTAGCCCGTATAAATAAGGCTAAGATTTTTATAAAGCTTAATATCCGCTAGGCCTTTTACCAAATTAGGATAGACCTAGGATCTAAGGATTTTACCACATTTTAAACCCGCTACGGATTATATAAATATAAAGTACTACCTTTTAGATTAACCAACGGACCAGCTATATACTAGCGGTATATAAATGATGTACTCTTTAACTACCTTAATAACTTCTGTATAGTATACCTAGATGATATTATAATCTACTCCAAGAATGAACTGGAATATTAGGAATATATCTATAAAGTCCTATAATAGCTCTGTAAGGCTGGTCTCTAGGCCAATATTAAGAAGTTAGAATTTAGTGTTAAGCGTACAAAGTACCTAGGGTTTATTATTAGTATGGACGGAATTAAGGCCAACCCAGAGAAGACAGCTGTAATTAACTAATAGACACCCCCACGGACTATAAAGGGGGTATAATCATTTTTAGGTTTCTATAACTTCTACTGACGCTTTATTAAGAACTATAGTAGGATTGCCTAGCCCCTTAACCGTCTTACTAGGAAAGACCAGCCCTTCCACTTTAACGCTATATATAGGCAGGCCTTTAATAAGCTTAAAAAATGGCTAGTATCGGCTCCCCTACTTGCCTACTTTAACCTAGAACGGCCCTTGATGCTAGAAACTGATGCCTTAGATGGTGTAATAGCTGGTATCTTTTCCCAAAAGCAACTGGATGGAGAATGGCACCATATTGTATACTATTTAAAGACCATAATAGATGCTAAGCTAAACTACTACATCTATAACAAAGAAATGCTGGCTATTATCTCTAGCTTTTAGCACTGGCGTATATAGCTAGAAGGGACCCCTAAGCCTATTAAGGTGGTTTTGGATCATAAGGCCTTAGAATACTTTATAATAATAAAGGCCCTTATGGCCTGGTAGGCACGCTAGGCGGATATTCTGTCTTAGTTCCACTTCCTAATTATATATAGGCCAGGCGTAACTAACCGTGTAGATGCCCTTATAAGGCGCGAACAAGACCTAGATAACTAGATTGCTATAAAGATTATATTACAGACCTAGATATTGCTATGACTAGAGTACCTTAACCCCTAAATACAGGCAGAACTAAATACGGACCCTATAAAGGCTAAGATATGCCCTATTAACACTACGGAACTTAACCTTATTAATAAACTACTGTAGGTAAACCGTACAGCCCCTTCTCTATAGGAGTACCGCGAAAAGGTAAAGGATGCTACTAGCCTATGGTCCCTTAAAAACGGACTGCTTAAGTACTAGGAATGGCCGGTGGTAGTAGAGGAATAAAATTTACAGACTTAGCTTATTGCTAAAGCATATACTTAGGTCTCTACGGCCTATCCCAGAAAAAATAAGACCTGTAGAATCATTGGCAACCGCTACTACTAGCCCAGAATGGTTATAGATATTAACCGCTATATATAGAACTGCGACGACTGCCGTAGGTTTATAATTCCACGAGATAAGACCCTAGGGCTATTAAAGCCACTCCTAATACTAGAACGCCCCTGGTAGTATATCTCTATAGACTTCCACAAGTTACCTATAGACCGCGACGGATATGATATAGTTATAATTCTAGTTAACTACTTTGGTAAGCGCCCGTTCTTAATCCCCTGTTATAAGAATATTGATGCTAAAGAGGCGGCCTAACTATATATCCACTATGTCTACCAAATTTATGGACTACTAGATACTATTATATCTAACCACGGACTGTAGTTTATATTAGCCTTCTAGAACAAGTTCACCCAAATTCTAGGTATTAGGCTAAAGCTCTCTACAGTATACCACCCCTAGACAGACGGTTAGACGGAGATTATAAATTAATACTTAGACTAGAGACTCCGGCCCTTTATTAATTACTTTTAGAATAACTAGAGCAAACTGCTATCTATAATAGATTACGCCCAAGCAACCCTACCCTATAACTCCATAGGGTTTGCACCTATTTAGCTAGAAATGGGATACTTACCCTATATAAGCTTTAACTGGGAGAGACCGGAAGGACTATAGACCGTACGCAAAAAACTATCTTATAAGGAAGCACAGCAGTATGCTAGATGCTTAGAAAAGGTATAAACGGTAGCCTATAAGAACCTAGAGAAGGCCTAGAAATCAATAGAACAACAGGCAAATAAGCATAGGCGCGAGCCCGACTTCACTATAGGCAATAAGGTCTGGGTTATAATAAAGAACTAGAAAATAGAACGGCCTAGCCATAAGCTAGACTATAAGATGGCAGGACCGTATAAGATCCTTAATAAAGAAGGCAACTTATATAAGGTTAAACTCCTAGACTTAATTAAAGTCCACCCTATTTTCTTACTAGATAAGCTACGGAAAGCTATAAATAACCTACTACCTAGATAAAAGAATAAGCCTCCACTGCCGATTTAAGTTAATGGCGATGATAAATAGGAAGTTAATAAAATACTAGCCTATAAACTAGTACGAGGAACGCTGAAATACTATATCTAATAGAAAGGTTATAATCTAGACCTAACCTAGTACCCCGCCTAGAACTTTATAGGTTGCCCCCAGAAGCTTAAAGAATTCTATAACTAATACCCTAACGAACTAGGACCCCCGAAGTATCTAGACGAGTGGATAGAGTGCTAGTATAGCGAGGATAATAAGCTACCTGTTAAGCATATAGATAAGAACACCCTATAAATATAATACGGACATACAAAGCCTAAGGGCAGGCTTTTTTAGAGGGGGGGGTAATGTTACGGCGCTAGTAGAAAATAGTACTGGCAAATTGCCGTTAGATTGCCGCAACTTACCATTATATAATGGCAAGTTACCATTACGTGACCAGAGGATTGTATATAGCTTTAAGCGGTGCTTCTGTTCTTCCCCTTTCCTTTCTCTAGCTTTGGATCCTCGTTTATAGACAATCCAATTGTATAGGCTTGCGCGACCTTCTTGCCGTGCTCGTGCCTCGATTGACCGAGTCGCTAACAACGGCTCCGCGCTTTCTCCATAGCTCCTTAATCTTCTTAAAGTCCATTTTATAATAAGCAGTTACCAGTTCCTTATAAACGCCCTTTATATTACTTCTAATAATAAAGGCCTAGGCGTAAAGGTTTGTAATATAGCTAAAGTAATATAGTTAACGTCCTTTATAAATCTTTGCTGATATATTTAGATATAGTATATAAAAAATCGCGTTAATATATATATTGTTTAACTCTATATTATTAGCTATAAAATACCTAATATTATCTGTAATCCTATAGTCTTAAAATAGATCTATAAGGACGCCCGCTATATTCTTACTAGTATGCTTACTAATAATTTTACAGAGCCCAAGAACTATATAGTGACGCTTACCTTCTTTGCTAATAAAATGGCCTATAACACCAATAATCGCGTATGCATTTGGTAACGTCCATAAGTTAAAGGAGATTAATATTATACTTTAGGCGCTCTTAAGCTCTTGCCTTAATAACTCCTTCTTGTTACGGCACTGTTATAGACCCTAGTCAGGGGCTCGGCCGAGCCGAGCCTTGGCGCTATGTATATAGACGTGTCCTTTCCTCGACCTTCTTCCAGTCCTTGTCTTGGAATTCTCGTACCTGCCTATCAATAGATTCTTGTTCTTTTGACTAAGCCTTCACACTTCTATTACTTAAACGATTTTATAACCTAGCTGCGAATTATTTTTCCTACTTATAAAAGAAACTTTTAAAGCCTAGGGTAGAGAAAGAACAACAGCTATTGGAAGTAGGCGTTTTTAAATTAGAAGAAGGCAATATAGTAGCAAACAATCTATTAAATTAGGAGAGCTTTAAAGCTTTTAAAGTTGTAATTTATATTAAGCGATCTGGCCTCTGGATACACCTTAATTATTGGCTAATTTAGTTCTACTAGTTTTATAGAGAGAAGCTTACCCATTGCCTTATCTAAGTGGTAATCTTATATAAGGTAATTTATAGTAGTTGTTCTTTCTAACGACACTACGCAGAGCTCTTACTTATACTTTAATTGCTTACAGATATAACAGTAGTAGAATATTTGGCGATCTGTAGAGGATTTTAGCTAGATATCCTTACCCTACTTCTAAATAAGTAAGGATTGTTGCTTGGTGTTCTTTAGAGTTTAAGTAAGAGCTTTATACCAAATATATTGCTTCCCGTAGAGCTTAAACTCCTTAATCATTTTTGACTTATCGGCTTTTAGGTTAAGGCTCTTAGGTATAAGAATTACGTTGTTAGATGCAGAAGGCAATTCAGCTGATAAATATCGCTCCATGGCGGCAGTAAGGAAAAGGACAAGGATCAAAGCAACAACGACGATGGGGGCAGGAGGAGACACTTGTATGCACCAGAGTTTTTAAATTGTATGGCTCGTACACCCAATTCTAAAATTGAATCCTATCGTTGACGTTGTTGATTGGCTCTATCCTTAAGTTACACCTCCCGAATCGGGTTAGAGAATTGGAGCTCCAAGAGCTCCGCAGCTTTAAATCCACTCCATCCAACCAATCAAATTGACAGGATCCAGTCCAGTCAAAATACGCCTCCACCATGGAGCTCCTGAATTAACCCAGTCCAATTCCATCACTGCCAGAAATGGAATGCCAAGGCAAGAAGATTAGCCATAGGCCTACCAAGATGGCTCAAAAGAGCCCAAGCAGATCATCACCAAGCGTGGTCACTAGTCGTGAATTCGTCTATTGTAAGTCGTACGTCATGAGCCATCAGTGGCTGTTGTGGGGTCCGCCGTAATGGTTGGGCATATTCGGAGGGCCGTTGACCGCAGGGTCCGCAGGTGGATATCCAAACAGCACATTGGCCGAACCATTCCGTTGGTATTCCGGGGGGTGCATATATGATCCTCCAGCGAAATGTGAGTATGTCTGCTGTGGATGGATATAAGAGGGACCGGCTCCGGCTCCGATATCCCTCTCAGGAGCTTTACCCCGTGAGTCTGTGAGTGGACGAATTGTCATCTGAAGCTGTTCATTATGCTTTGCAAACATTTTTGTCGAATATTTAGAGGCAAGGTGACTTTGGTTATCTCCCATGTCTCCGTACAAACTTAAGGCAGCTCTGCCAACCTCCTTTGAGAACTTCTTCTCCCATGTCTGCGAGCGGTGCTTCCAGATACCAGCTTCCTTATTAGCAGCTTCGACCTCCTGCTGGAGCTTGATGTTCTGAATGAGTGTGTCGAGCATTTCCTTGCTCTGGCCTTTCGTGTACCCGTCGACAAGATTAGATAGTCCAGAACCCATGTCATGTTGTTGAGCTAACGCAACGGAATTGGAGTCAGCTAGTCCAGGACCAGGAATAGTGAGGCCGAGACGCTGAGCAATTAGAAACACGGGAGCAAGTTCCTCAGGAGTAGCACGCTGGCCGCTAACGTGCTTCAGAAGCCTCTCGAGGTCCTTGCAGTAAGCACGAAGCACTTGGTTCTCGCCAGACAGGTGCATTCGCTCGTCCTGCATCATATTCAGATCGTTCTCCATGTTACGCTGATTATGGACGAACTGGACAGCCTGATTTTGATATTCATCAAGTTGCGTCCTAAAGGAAGCAAGTTGCTCTGCGAGATACGCAAGGTAGCGGTGAGATTTAGGACAATTCGCTGGGATTGGACGTCTGCCTGCGTACAAGGGCATGAAAGGACCTGGCGAAAACGGGGTATGGTCCATAAGCTCTGGTAGAGCAGAGAGGACATTTTCTGGGATACCGCTAGGCCAAATGGGTAGGAGGGCCTGGAAAAGCCCAGTTCCGGTGAAGGTGTTTTCGTCGCTTTCCGCACTGTATCTGCTCTCGCTGCCGTCGGTTTGCATTCCCTCACTAACATAGTTCCGGGGGGGGGATTTGACAACCTGATTTCTAGTTGTAGCTACCGAATTTCCGTCCAATGCTCGAAGAGCAGTTGCGATGGCGAAACCACGCTCACTTGGAGAAAGCGCTGGGTCAGTCACCTTCCCTTTACCCTTACTGCCACGAGATGTAGGCGGGGATTCTGGGAGCAAGGAATTGCCACGGCCTCGCTTGACAGTGGGTGAACGCATAGAATCTGAAGATTTGGTCCTACCGTGGGGGTTGAACTTCGGAGGTGGTGTAACGGGCGTCGGAGGGGATGACCATTTCGACTGAAGTGGATGTTCACGCTCCTTGGAGTACTTCGAAGTTTGAGGCTGGCTACTCTCTACGAGCGTGGTCGGTGACTCAGGGTGTTCCATTGACTTTACTGGCGGTGCAGCTAGAGTAGGTTTCTTCCCGCTGAATGGATTGATCGGCTCTCTTGGGCGGTTAGCTTTCAACATCCCGTGATAAAAGGATAGCAGGGACGGCTTGCCTCCGTCGATGCAACTGTGATACTCAGAGCCACTAGAAACCTTCGAAGTATTTTCCTCTTTAACAACATTAATAGCCGTAGTGGGAGTATCAGTTCCCGGACCAGCACGTGCAACGCTGACTTCTTGTGCATCCTCCATAGGAGTACCCGAAGAATGGCTATTGATAGAATGGCTATCCGTTACGTAAGGGTTTTGGGATGAATGTTGAATGCGGAAAGACATGCGATCATCGATGGAGGAGGTGGGCCGGCTATCTTCGACTTCACGATTGCCGGGAGAGGCTCCAAGATAGCGACCGACGTGTGGCGATGGGTTGTGGGAGATGTCAACGTTTGGATGACGGTAGAAGTGGGTGTTTGACTGGGTATGATTTGTCACAGATGCCTTCTCTTCACGCTCCATGGCCGCCTTAGTATTCACAAAAGCTAGAACGTTGGGACCCCTGTAGCCTTCTTCAGCTGCCATCATGTACTCTTCTTTCGTGAAAGTGGCAGATGGAAAGTTCTGGTAAGGGTTTTCGCTTATTTGAAAGAGAGAAAACTTCTGCTCGTCAATTTTAGACCAGTGTTGCTTCGGTGGCTCTCCTGCAGCTGGTTCGTGACTGAAGGCACCTTTTCCCAATCTGAGGTGTTCCTCGTGTCGACGGTTGGCACGTTCGGCATATGACTCAGGTGCGGCCTAGGTATTATCAGTAAAATGAGGTGAGTGAGTGAAGCACTGCAATTCCACTTACCAGTCCGTGACGTTCATCATGAATCTCCTTACGGCGTCGCTGGGCTTGAGCAGCCAGCAGACTAGATGCATGTTCATTGTGACTGGCACCGTCTTTGCTCCGAAGTTTCTCTAACAGTTCAATGTTCTTCTGTCCATATCCAGTAGCTCTCGTGACATCCTTCAGCGGCGCATGTTCTGGCCCCAGGCTTTGGTATGACGGGTACTTGTTTAACGTGGGTTGAGGAGAGCTCGGTGGAGATGCTGGCGCATCGTGGCAGAGCTGTGAAGAGGTAAAGTAGTCAGTATTAGAGATGAGACCATTATTATACATCTGTTGTCTAAAGCTGTTACTGGTCTCTAATAATACCTCCCACATTTCCCCTAGTGGACCCCGCACGGCGCCTTCATCCGCCACAGTATCACGGCTCCAATAGCTGAACGAGTGTGCATCAAAGGGAACCCCCCCTTTGTTGTCAGTTTGAAAGGAGGTTGGTGCGTGAGAAGAACGTGACCAGGCTGGTAGTTCGCTCCAACTTCTAGGTTCGTAGTTAGGAAAGCCATTCCCACTGCTGTCAGGTTGAGTATCTGGCTTGACGTTTTGGCTGGCGCCCTTCGAAGCAGGGTGGGGTACTGGTTTCCTCTCATCAGAAGCTGTCGACAATGACTCTATTGCTATGGAGCGCCTTAGCTGGCGGCGATCTTGAGAGCTATTCTCCATCAAGGTTGCCTCCGAGGCTCTGCGACTTTTGGTAGGACTCCGTGGAGTTGGATCTCCACCGCGTCCGTCCATGGCGTGGTGCTGTTTTGATGTGAAATAGGTATATTGAATTGTGCATAGAGAGAATGTTTCCAAAAGTGCTGAAAGGATAGCGAAAGGATAGCGCAACGGAGAGCTTATCCTCTCTATCGCTCTAGCTGAGCGCGAGGTAACTGTTTGTGTTGATCTATGAGGTGTGATAAGGTTGAAGGGAGCAAAACAATAGACAAAACAAGCACGAAGAGTGCACGTCCGAGCTTGATGATCAGCTGGCTGAATTTTCAGTGAATAACATAGGTCATATCGTCACTGTCTGACGAGAGATTAATGAACTGGTGAAGTGAGCAAAAACGACGGTGAAGAATATAAGTCGTTTCCGCAAGTTCACTCTACGAGTTGATGATATTAAATACCTGCAAGCTATGTAAGGCTTCAGCAACTGCTCCAAGTCTTCAGACGGCCTTGTGGTAGTCTGCCCACGATTCTAACATTTCTACCTGACGGCTGGCAAGGATCTCGCGGAGCATCTGAGGACCTCGAAGACATTATTGCGCTACAGAATATAAGATCAGGGTGATTCTGGCTGTATTGCAGGTTCGTCTACAATGCAGAAGAAATAGAGCGCCTTGTATAAGACAAATACGAGAATACTTCGATGCCGGGTAGATGTGAGACATTTTGGCGTTTAGGACTAAAGCACCTGAATAAATGCCTGTAAGTGCCTGCAAGGAATCCCAAGACAGAGAGTCTATACTCACCCCATTAACCTCATGCAGTGATGGCAATAATCAGTTAGTTACGATTATGTTGTATTATATAGGAACATAACCAACCTAATCATAATCACACCTGCTGATTGTGTTACGTAGATATAACTATATAATCAATTGCGGAAATAGCGGAAATAAAAAGAGGGAGAGGTAGAGCTTTGGGGGGAGCTTCTAGGTAAGCTCTGGGGAAAGCTGTAGGGCAAGTGTGTTATCTACACGTGATAACTCACGTAGAGGCCCGTGCCTAAAAGACGTAATCAATATAACTATATAACCAAATCAGAATCACTTTCTTTGATTCAGTGATGTCAAAGGTTAGGTTAGGTTTCAAAAATAAGGCCAAAACCAATCCAAAATACAATTTTAAGGCTTGAACCGGTTACGGAACCGGTTAAACCAGATTAACCAGATACAATAGATATATCTTAACGTAATATAGTACACAAAGTAGTAGAGCCGTTACAGAGAGTAGGAAACAACATATAGAGCCTACGGAACTTACAAAATATTAGTAGAGATTTTAGTAGTTAAGCAGCCGACAACGTTAAACTTACTATCATAAGTTTTGGCATGGTGTTAAGAGCCAATTAATCGTTAAATATAGTATACTTAACTGCTTTGCCCTTTAGATCTTCCTTACCCTTATCCTCATTCTTATCCTTATCCTTATCCTTATCCTTATCCTTATTCTTATCCAAATTCTCTTCTAAATTATTGTCGCCTATATTATAAGCCTCCTCCTTATATTACTTATTAACATTAGGGTTAATGCCTTTAGTAAAGGCCTTGGCTTCCGGCCTTCTAAACTAGGACTTAAGGCACTTATTAGCTTTAATAATATTAGCTTTAAGGCGATTATGAGATTTAGTAACTAGATGCTTAGTAGTGTAACGGAACCTTGTAGCAGGAACTACGGTGGGTTCTGTCAATGGGCTGGGTATGTAGGTATGAACAAAATCAACAACGTAATAACAACTGGTGGAGTGGTTGCCCAACAGATTAACTCCAATTGTATTCTGAGATTCACTACAAGGAGAGAACTATCTACGGTAGGGACTGAGGTCCTTTAAATACACAACCGTACTCCTAAGAAATCCTCTCTTGTACGTGAGGTGCGTGTTGTCTGTATTGAACGTAACGTCCCTTCCGTTCAACGCAGTCAACACGTTCAATCACCACGTGACCTCGGTTACCATTCCTCGTCACATGGTTCCACTGGATCCATCCTGGATCGTGCCTGTATCAACCAACTAGCTTCCGCCGACTCCTCTCTAAGTAGTCGTAACATCGTACTTAAAGCGTCCGTAACAAGTAGAGCTAAATATTTATTTACACTTAGCGCTTATTAGTAGTATAGTACTATAGCTAGTATATCAAGGGCAAAGCGCGCAAGGTCTAGTTATAAGAAGTAGAAGCTATTCTAATAGGTAAGAGGATCGCTAATATATTCTAAATCGCATTTAATATAGCTTTAATAGGAGTCTGATTTAGTAAGAGGCGCAAATATAATCTACTTATGGCTATAAAGCCCACCGAAGGTTTTACCTAGTACGAAGTGATTTGGTAATTGCGACTTGTCTACTATAGAGCTACTATACTTACCCTTATATTCCTTAAGCTAAAGATCCTTAACTAGGCCTTATATGCTATAATTAGAAGGAAGCTTAGGATTACTATAAAGCTAAAACTTCTTGCTCTTATCGCTATTAAATCGTTAATAGAACTACTACCACTTCTTATTTAGAAGAAGGACTTAAGCTGCGTAATAAGCCGTGCTGTTATCTACTAAATTATAATACTCCTTATATTTCTCCCACGAGGTATAGGCTGCGGCTTTGAGATAGGCATATTCTTTGTGATCTTTGTACTTAGCGCGGTGCTCCTTAAAGTCTACCTGCGCGTTAAAGGTGCGATCTAAGAGCTAATCTAGTGTAGTAAACTAGCGATAGAGTGTATGCTTATAGCCCTGGCCGCACATTATAGCCTTATAGAATGGCTATAGAATAGATAAGAGTTTTTTAAGGAGGAACTAGTGGTGGGAGGTAAGGCAATCGTTCTTAATTCTGATATAAGTTCTATTGTGTAGCGTTACTTTAGATAAGCTAGTAAAGAAATAAGTTAGAATAATTTAATAAAGTTTAAATATTGTAACCGTAGCCTAGGGGAGTAGGAAATCCAGCTCTGGACTAATTAAATTTATAATAATCTATGTTATTACTACTAGACCTTAATACTTACCTTAAGCTTATTAAAATCCAACTATATATTACTTACTATAATCTTTTAAAACCCCCTGCAATATTATAGCGATAATTTAATATACCTTATAATATTATAAAGTTGCCTAAGAGCGCCCTACTTCCTCTAAATTGTTGTAATAGCCTTAAAATCCTACTTACTGTATGCCGACTCTAATTCCTCTAGTATTAACTTAGCTTTTTTGCCTAGGAGAAACGCCTGCGCGTAGAGGTTGACTATATAGCCAAGACACTGTAGCTAATATCGCCTTCGCTATTTAACTAATATCTTTAGATAGAGAGTTTTTAGAATTAGATTAATAGCTATATTATTACTTATCGCGTTATTAAGTATAAAATATCTAACCTTTCCGCTAAACTTATACTCCCTAATTATGTTAAGAACGCATTAAGCAATATTAGTGCTAGAGTGTTTGCCATTAAGTTATTATATATTAAGAAGCTTTGTCTGCTGGGCTCTGTCGCAATTAATATAATACGCAACAATTGTAATTACGGTATAGTAATTGGGCGACGTCTAAAGGTTAAAGAAAAGGTGTATATTTAAGCGAGCTTCTTATAAGTTGTTACGGAGTTGCTTCTTACGTGTTCTAAACTCCTTTATTACCCAGCTGCGTATTATATTTCTAGTTAAAATTAACTTCTTAAGGCCTGCACGTATATACTGAATTAGCTCTAGGAAGTACGCGTTTTTAATCTAGTAGTATGCGATATAGTAGTATACTAGCTAGCGAATTAGCAAGAGCTTAAAGTAGTTAAACCACTTATTCTAAATATAGTCCTGTCGCTTAATAAAGCTCTTAATTATTCCTTTTACCTAAATTGGATTGCCTCTTTTATTAATGCAATAAATATGCCTCTAGTAAAAGAGAACAGTTAAATTACCGTTAAGCGCTAGAAACGGATTAGGGAGTTACTATACTAAAAGCAGAGAGTCTCTTACTAAGCGGCCTATATGTTAGATCCTTCTTCTTATCTAAACACTAACAGCAGTAATAGAATCTAGTTAACATCGATTCCTAAACAATCGCGAAGCCTTTTCCTTCACCCCATATATACAAGGACTTCTTCTTACCACGCCTCTAGCCAGCGACGTCAGTAACCTTATAATATCGCTGCCCATAAAGCTTAATTTGTACTAGCTCTAGCAGAGCCTCCATAGGAGCCTCTGGCTTAGAATCTGATTCGACTTTATAATAGGTAAGAGACTCTACTGCGGCTATATCTACGGTTATCTTGGCGCGCTTCCGTCATCTCCTACTAGAGCCCTTATTAATTCGCTTTTAAGGGACAGCAGGAGCCTTGCCTTTTGTACGGCTACTAGATGCATAGCTACTACCACCCCCATACGGTCACTAATTGGTAATAGTAACGAAGCTCTCCATAGAGAAAACCAAGATTAAGAGGATAATACAATAAGGGTAGTATACAGATAGCAATTTAGGCAGCGCGACGAGGAGCTATATAAGGGCAACGCGATAAGGAGGCCTTAATCAGATTAACCACCTTAGATTAATTAACTTCCTCTACTACATCGGATCAGAACGGCCACCTTAACGCGTCATGCAGATTAAAACGGATAACGTCTTAAAACGCCTTACTTTTCAATCGCGATTGTGAGCTAATATACGCATATTCAGAAGTCGCAGGTGGTGTTTAGCCTTACCAGAGTCTCACTAGATATAGATCTATAAGGCTTTATTGGTTACCCGGTTACCCGGTTATTACCAAAGCTTCAAAACCGATCCAAATTGAGCCAATCAAATCGTCGAACCGGTTACTCTTAAGATTTCGGTTAAACCGAACCAAACCAATGAAGTAACCTAACCGCTGACATCACTGCTTTGATTATACAATAATCAGAATCATGGGGCTGATTATGGTTATATAGTTATTGCCATCACTGACCCTATGGAACCACGGCCATGGAGCGGTCACTCCTAAATACTCACAGAATGGGGTGTTGTAGCAACTCACCTGAGTAAAGATACCGATCCGCCCTATCTCTCCGAGTACAAGTAGAGGGAATGAATACCACTGCTCATGAAACTAGCTTCGATTACTTCTGTTCTGTATGTAACCCTTAGCTGCGTGCCTTAGCTACTGTAATGCTATCGACATGCGTCAGCTCGGCTACAGAGAATCCTACACTATAGGTAATGCGTAAAGCTAAGGAAGCCAACCTTATCAAAGATATTCCAGAAGCGACAAGTATGCTATTATTCCAAAAATGCCTACCAAAGCCGCTTGTAACAAGTTCATGACAACTTCATTTATGAGCCCCGGATTACCCATCACCAGTTCACTTCTTCGCCCTTCCCTTGGCTGGTGCCTTCCCTTTTGCGCCGCCACGGCCCTTCGGTTTAACATCATCGCTATCGTCCTCGATCTCATCATCCTCATCCTGGGCTTTTGCCTTTTTCCCCTTCCTGGACTTCTGTGGTGCGGCTTTCTTGGGAGCAGCCTTCTTTTTCGGCTGTTTGACGTACTTGTCCTTTGAGAGATCTGCGTCTTCTTCATCATCCTTAATTTCATCAATGACTTCGCCCTCGTCGGATTCGTCAATGGCTTCTTCGAGATCGGGCTTCTCTTTGGCAGCTTTCTTCGGCGCGACAACGTTGCTTGCTTTCATGAACGGTAGGGGATGCGATTGTTGATTGTATCTAGTTGCACAATTCTGTTAGCTCGCACATATTGCCGTTGAAGGAAAACTCACAATCTAGTGAAAGTAGCCTTCGTCTGCGTTGCCAGGTTGACATCCTTCTGATCCATATAACCAACACCGAGCTCTGAAATGGCGTCGAAGTCATCTTTGGTGAGGAAGTAGCTGTCCATAAGTTCGATGACATCCCCCACAGCTTCTTTGCCCTTTAGCTCCAGTTTCTTGATAAGCTGCGTCCACAAAACTGGAATATACTCCTGCCGAATCTCGTGTCTGTCGCCAGATGAACGCAAGCGCATATGGCCCTGAATTTCCTTGACCATCCTGGCCAATTTCTGCTGACTACTGTTCTTGCCCAACCACGAAGTGAAATTAGTCTTGAAGCCCGCCATGCTGCCAGATATGCAGCTGGCAGGTTTGACAAAGCTGAATACTGCGTGTGTTGGCATGAGACTCCATTGCTGTTGGGAACCGTGAATCATCCGGTCGACCAGGTCGCCGTCACTGATACTCTCCGCAGCCTTGTCCACCAGTTCCAGCTGCTTCAAGTTCTTTTCTTTGCCAGAGTATCTGAGCGCCTGGATAGGGTTCGTACCTAAATAGTTCTCCTGGAGCATCAAGTAGCTAAACTCGTGATCGTTGAAGTACAGCTCAATCTTGTCATTTAGTGTGGCCTTGCTACTTTCTGAGAACATACCGCCTCCAAGAATCTTCGATGTGATATCCCAAGGTTTAAGAATGACATGCTTCTCCCAAGATTTGGACATCTCTTGGCTCTTGTCGAAGTCCATCGCTTCCTGGTCCAATTTGGCAGTAGAGATCATATTCACCACTTGACGTATATCAGCGTTACTCCCTTCGATGAGAGCATTGATGACTGGAGCTGGCATTTTCAAGCCTTCGCGGAAAGCAATTGATGCGATTCTCGATCTGATATTATCCACAGTCGGTCGTCTGAAAGGGAGATCGTATGTGCAGCCATCGAATGGCTTCATTTTCGGTAGGCGCCGATCATTGCAAATCAGGATCATAGGAATTTGAGTTTTCCTGCAGATAGCAGCCAAAGCTCCAACACCACCTCGATCTCCAGCAGACATGCCATCAACTTCATCCATAATGAGAACAAGTTTCTTTTTGGAGGCTTCGACCTTTTGTCCCTCTCCTGCGAAGTAGCCGAGAAGCGAGGTGGTACTTAGAACGCCCTTAAGACCGGATTCGACCAATTTCTTGCTTCGAGTATCACTTGCGTTGCTTTCGACAACATCGTAGCCCTCGAGTTTAGCCACAAGGTGTGCTGCGGTCGTTTTGCCAATACCAGGCGGTCCATGAATGATGACAGCTCTAAAGACACCGCTACCATCTGGACCGGCCATTTTGAACCCCGTCTGCTGGTTTTTGGAGAACCTTTGGAGCCACCTCTGCAACTTCTCGACCGCAGCTTTATTGCCACAGATTTGGTTAAGGCTAGTTGGAGCATATTTGACTGTCCAGAGTCTGTTGTCCACTGCTGGTTCATTAGTCTTACCAGAAGACATAGCAGCTTTGCCTCCTCCGGCTCCGCCAACGCCACCAACTCTGCGCTCTTCCTTGTCCATTTCAGCGGCCATTTCTTTGATCTTCTTTATTTCTTCCTGTTGCTTTTGCTCGTAAGCAGCGGCAGCTTTACCATCCCCACCATTTGCGGGAAGTCGACGGATGAGCTCGAATAGACCATTTTCATCAATTGTCTTGATATTATTCTCCCTAATCTTTTCGAGCTTCCTAGGTCCAGCATCGGAACCTAGCACCACATAGCTCGTCTTCTTGCTGGGCGCTGTTGTAATCTTGCCTCCATAACGCTTTACCAATTTCTGACCCTCTTCCCGGTCAAGAATCTGTCCCACACCAGTAAATACAAATGTCAACCCAGCCAGGCAGTTTTCAGCTCCAGTAGGAATCTCTGCAGCACCCGCCATAGGCGGAGGAGCGTGGTTAGCTGCACCACCAGCACGCCAGTTGAATTTCGCCGGTGCATCTGATTGTGGTGGTGGGGTGGGTGGTCGGACTAAGGGGATGCTATCGTAAATGGCCTGGACTGCAGAGCTCTCAGCCACTTCTTCCTTCTTCGCACGCTTCTTAGCAGGGGATTTCTTGGTGTCTTTAGGTGGACGTCCTCTTCCTTTCTTTGGGGGATTATCTTCCTCATCCTCCTCGAGTTCGACCGACTTGCGTTTCCTGCTTGTAGTAGGCTTCTTAGTATTTCCTTTAGCAGGCTTGTCCACTAGCATCCGTTCATCGTCATCTGGGTCGAGGATGTCATCGTCCCGGTCCACATCCTTCATGTCAACATCCTCAGCATTAGGGACAAAGTCATCCTCTTCCTTGACCAGCTTCTTCTGGCCACGCTTCTTTGGGGATATACGGTGTGGTAACACAACTTCATCCTCGTCTTCGTCTTCCACATAATCATCTCCTCGAATGCCATTCTTCTTGAAATACTCAGCGAACAGGTCATCCGCGCCATCAAGATCGTCGTCCTGGAATTCGTCATCATCCTCCACAGGGTTGTACGTTATAGGCTTCTTCACTCGCGCAGAGGATTTGCCATTCGCCGCTTTGCCCTTAGCTTTCGCGGGCGGTTGTTTAGGAGTGGACTCTGCGGGCCTCTTAGGTCTGACGGGTTCGGTTCGTTTGGGCTTGTTCTTGCTGCCGAAGTAGTCTAATGTAGTTGTGGCTTGACCCTCTGGCGACGGAGCTCGTTTGCTACTTAACTACAGTCAGCACCCGTCGTAACTTGAGAAACTTCAAATCTTGTAACTCACATCTGCTTCTTCGGCGTCGGCTTCTTCGGCGAGGGCTTTTTGGGTCTGGCATTTGTAAGCTTCACTCTGCTGGTCCATTTCTCTCCCACTCACTTCTCGTCGTAGTCTTCATCATCAGAATCATCAATCACCCTACGAGCGCCTCTGGCTTGCTTCTTGCTGATTTTACCACTCTGTAGACGTGTGATACGCCGATTAGCGACCATTTTGTAATGAGAGCATCGGTAGGGTCGATAGAAGACGAGAGCGATGACAATCGAGGAAAAGGACGGAAGAGGTGACCGAAGCGAAGTGAGGAGATTCATACCACATCTTTTTTCGGCGTGCTCTGGCTCTGACTCCCCTGCGACTGTCTGCCTCCACCAAAAAAGTTGCGAATGTCCGCCGGCATTCTATCTATCCCCACCCAAAACACAACACAGTACAACAGTGCGCCGTGATTGTGAGTCAATTCGATATACAAGAAAGCGAGACAAGAATGGTGGCACCAAAAAAACTCGTCGTCACCAGACCGCAAATTCCGCTTTTGGAGGACACTGAGGGAATTGGAAAGCACGTCCCGACGCGTTCTCATGGCAGAGTTGGTTTCGCGACCTAATCACGTGCACCGCACCCCCGACGTCTAATTCTTGGCGCCCAAACCTCGACGAAAGCTCACCACCAAGCACAAACACCCTAGTCCACTCCAGCTCGCAACCATGCCGCCGCCCAGGTTACTGCCACACCTCTCGGTGCAATTGGGCCGCCTGGCTATTGCTCCTTCACGACCATGCCGTAAATCGCCCTTTCAGCCAATATGTATCTCGTGGTTATGTTTTCGAGCATTCTAGCTAAACTACAACTCCAGACCAGCACCCCCCCTTCCTGCTCCCCGCCTTCCTCTCCTCCCGTCCCTTCTCTAGCACGCCGCGACCTCTCGACTGGCTGATGCCAAAAGGTGGCGAAAACAAGAAGTCCCGCAAAGGGCGGTGCCGAGTTCCCACCGGAGGCTCGACCCGGGGCACAACGGTCGTCTGGGGCGACTACGGACTGCGAATGCGCGACCACGATCGGCGGATTTCCGCTGCCCAGCTCAAGATTGCCGAGGAGACCATCAAGAAGCGGCTGCGTGGAATGAAGTACCGGCTGTACATGCGAATCGCAGCGAATATCGGCGTGTATACGTCCGGCAATGAGAGTCGTATGGGGAAGGGAAAGGGCAGTTTCGATCATTGGGCGAGTAGGGTTGCGGTTAGTAAGATTATTTTTGAGATTAGGGGCGATCTGCACGAGCAGGTGGTGCGGGATGCGCTTCGGCTGGCGGGGAATAAGCTACCTGGTGAGTTTGAGTTGTAGTGTTTGATTTGTTATGTGGTAGGGCTAGGAGACTGACGGCTGCAGGGCTGTACGAGTTCGTGAAGAAGGGCGATCCGCCGGTTATGGGCATCTCGAAGGTGGGCGTTAATGGTTTCACGGCGGAAGACCTGAAGAGGCCGCGAAGGAAGCTGCTATCAGAACAGATGGCGGCACGGTTACCGGCTACTGTGTGATGGCTTTGTATTATATCTTGTTGGCATATTCGGGGGTTGGTACATCATGAAATATCATAGACAGCTTGATCGAATCAGACCTGTATTTGTCCGTCACGTCTCAAATAGTGTCCACTGCATGTAGCCTTATCAGCAGAACATCCACATGTCTCAGGCATTGTTTCCTCTGGGAGGACTCTTTCATGTATATTATGCAGTTCAGGCATAAGTTCCAACTTGATCATCTAATTATGCCTTCCTGAATGCCTTCAGATGCTGATCCGAAACTCTATGGCATGGCAAGCACTAAAAAGACGGCCCTCGCGTGTACGCTTTTCTTAACAGTTCATGAAATACTGTGACCTGTACCTAATCTCTTCTCAGTCTCACACCTCGCCATTCAGCCATCAGCTCATCCCTCAAAAACCTGCACATCACATTGAATCATCCCCAAAATTAGATTAGCTCGTCTCAGTACATCTCATTAACTTTTCGCCATATCATATCCCAATCTTACCCCTGTAGTCCTAAAATGAGAACCACTCAACGCTCTTAAGCCAACGCAGGCGCCACGACAAAAAGCCCTACCCTAATCGCCAACAATAAGAGAAACAACAGCGAGACGCCAGGGCACCAAGCGGAATGACCGAATACCGTATAAGGCAATGATAGATACACTCAATCCCCCGAGCACCACCAAACCCGCGCTCCAGATATCCAAATACAACCAAGCTACCGGAACCCAGCCGTACAAACCAAAAAAAAAAAAAAAAAAAAAAGGAACCCAGACAGCTCAACTCCGAGAAAATGTATTATTCGTCTCATGGCACATGATATCGTAACCGAGCCCAACACCCCCTTTTCCGCTCTGTATTCTGGCAGAGTGACTTTGTATTGTATTTCAAATCTCATAAAGCGAAGGCGGCATCAAACTTTGCGTGTAATTGAACGAGATGTTCCAATTAAAGCGGGCTAGCCTAGCTCATCCGTGGTCAGAGACTGTTGCAACTCTTTCTCTCTGCGGGGCGAATGATCAAATGCTCCGGCTGCCAGCTGCAGCGAGAAAGAAGGGTTGGGTTGGGTTGAACTTAGGCTTGAGATGGAACTAACGCTGGAACCAGTTGAACCTGCGCCGATCGCCCGCGCCGGCCGCTTCCAGTTGCACGCTGCGTTCGTAGAGTTCCTGCGGCACGTGTTAGCTATGCTCCTTGTCATGTACTCCTATTCCCACTAGGCTAAACAATAAGGGGAATGTGGGGGTGAAATGATGGGGGCCGGATGGGGAATAGAGGGTGAACTGTACCCACATCATCGTCCTTAACAATCTTCGCATCCATAATCAACTGCCTCACATCATCACTCCGCTGCAGCGTCGGATACGGCGTCCCCTGCGCACGCTGAACGCCGACAATAACCTCCCCCATAATCTCAAACTTGCGCCAATTGATCCGCTCCTTCCCAACCACACCCCCAGGCGGCGCCTCTCTGGAATCCCTTCTGCCCACCGCGCCCTGAAACACCGAGACGCCGGGATGCGGCGAGAAGGCCGGCGGGCCCTTCTTGTCGCCGACGAACGTCGAGTTGCCCTCGGCCGCCGACACCAGGTCGCGGCGGTGCAGCGGCAGATACGGGATGCGCTCGCCGGACGAGTTCTCCCACGCGAGGCGGTACGCGAAGTGCGACTTCTGCGTCCCCATCAGGATCTCCAGCTTCATGAAGTCGCGCACCGTCGCCTGGGGCACGAGGTCGCGCGTGGCGACGAGGCGGTGTACGGCGGTGCCCTTGATGCCCGCGAGCACCGCGCCGAGCGAGTTGTAGTTGTTGAGCTCGCGCAGCTTGCGCGCGACCTTCATGAACTTCTCCAGCATCAGAGCGCGGTGCTTCGGCTTGTCGCGCAGCAGGATGTAGTTGGTGACGAGGTAGGCGACGTGGTTGAAGTGCTCGATCATCCGGTTGACGTTTTCGAGGCTCTTGCACCGCTTCTTCTCTTCCGTGTTCATGCTCACGTGCCGCACGAGATCGCGCGGCCGGATGGATGAGAACATGGTCCAGTCCATTCGGGTCAGCTCTTTTGCAATGTTTTCTTCGGATTCCGCCATGACTAAATGCCACTGTAATTTTGATAAAGGCCGTGTTGGGTTAGGTACAAGATGCCTGGCCTGCCGTTGTGCCCGCTCCACCGCGTTGAGCATGGCTCGCGAAGAGCTACTGGAGGATCCTGCCGTCGACAGCATAGATCTAGATGTATTTGTGGTTGTACTTCGCGAGATCATCTGGCCATCAGATCCCATAGACATGTGACCAATTGCCTTCGAGAATTCATCATCCTCAGAGTCTTCGTCAAGAACGTTATGGAATGTCTGAACAGGTTCGGGATTGTCACGATTCTTATCGCAGCATGCCCAATCGGTGTCATCATCTTCAGCGACAATTTCTAGGTCTTGCAGCATTTCTCTTGCAGCAATTGAAAATATCCTGTTGCTCGCCAGACTAGAGACAAATCTCCGCATTGTCCGTCGTGTTTTGGGGTAAGCGAAATCGCCAGGATAGCAGCTCACCCACTGCTGCAAGATTGCAAGATGCCGTAGCTGTGCAATGGTCCTGATCATCTGTGGATCCTTATCACGACTGAGCCCTTCGAAACGTTTGATTATTGTCTCTAGTAGTTGGCTTGGCGCGGCGAACCTCCGGTATAGCGCTAAAAAGATGGCAACAAATTTGGAGTCGTTTTTAGACAGTGGCTGGGCAAGCAATCGATCAACAAGCTGATCAAACGTGTAGCCTTTCTCATCAGAAGGTAGTTCAGATACAACACTCTGCTCTTGATCCGAGGACTGGGCTTCGATATCGAATGATTCATATCCTGGAGACTCTTCAAGGTCCAAAAATGTATGGCCAGTTGTATCGCTAGGGCTGTATCTGTGAGATTTGGCATTTCCAGCGTCTGTCTCATATGGCCCTGGTGTTCGAGCTTTAAGTCTTGAGCCGGAAAGCTCAGAGCTAGCTCGTTCATGTCTCCGTGTCCAAGTTTCACGAGGCGACACATGACGTACAGCCGATGAATTGGCTCTTCGACGTGTTATAGTGGCTTGTGATTGTGCTGATGAAAGTGTTATTAGTAATTCTCCAACGTATATGTCCAAGTTTGGAGTTCTAGACATTAAATGTAAAGTATTTGAAGGATTATATCCAATTAGAAGGTTGACATGAATTTTGAAAAATCCAAAAGCGTTAGTGATGGAAGTAGGTTAGAGGCATAGGAGATTTCAACCACCTACCCCGTCTTGCTGAGATGATTAGCCGCAGTATTACAGAAAGACATCGCTTCTGCGATTCTGAAGAGGAATCCTGTGTTTGAAATGTGTTGATATCAGCGTGCACTGATTTCGCTTCTTGATCAACCATGCTGGGATCGACCTCCCGGCTAGCTGGATGGTTGTCGCATTTGCAAGCAACAAGGACAGAAGGCAGATGTGCTTTGTGGAGTGCGTCTGGTTCAAGAAACTCGGTTAGGACATTTATTAATCAGATAAGACCCTGTACGTTTGCAAAAGATTGAAAAGGAGCTGCCCCGCAAATTACGGAATACTGACTTAATGTTTCGGGCACAGGCTCTAGGCTTTGTGGATTCATAACATCGTATATTGTGATAGCCCCATCTATTCGAGGGGTTGCATAGTCATCAATCGTATCCGGCCATTTGATGCGGTTTCCTTCTCCAATATATATCTCACTAAACGACAACTCCAAAAGCCGCACGACGTATGTAACACCATCGATTAACATTTTCCGGGAGGCGATATTTGGAGAAGTAGTATTCTGAAGATTGAGTGATCGCCGAATGAAAGAGGATTTCCCAGCGTCATGAACGCCTATGACGCCGATGTTGATATCCTGCATGGGGGTGGTGGTATCATTTCCCTGAGACTAAACCATACGAGTTAGCTCTAAGCACCACCCTAGTAATTCAAAAGTACAACCACAACACTCACTGTTATAGATAGTGCGGGTGACCTAGGGCTAGGCAACGACTCAGCCAAGATAGACGGCCGACCTTTGATATGGGTGGGGGAGAGAGGACCTTCCGTGTCTGAAGAGCCATCCGGAGAGCTTGAAGAGCCTTCTTCGTCTGCAACCACATCCGCTTGGGGAAAATTGTAGCGCTGGAAGAAAGGATCACCGACGATTTCTTCGTCGTCGGCTAACTCACCGCTAGCAGTATCGCCTAAATGCTCATTGTCGGGGCCATCTAGGTGGCTCTTCGAAACCATAGGTGCAGAGTAGGCGCGACTTTTGAGGCCAGGACGTTTGGTGGCGAAACCGGTAGGGCTCTGAGCTGACTCCCTGCGCGGAGGTTGCTCGTACGATTGCGAGCTTTTAGTCTTCTCCCACTTTTGCTTGTGATCCGAAGACGACGGCCTAGTAGGATTCCGACTGCTTTGTCCGGAGGAGCAGGCAGCTCGACCTGTGACAGGCATAGTGCCACGCCGCCGCCGAGGGGGAGGGGGAGGGGGAGGGAGAGGAAAGCTCGCGCTGGGAGCAGTAGCAAGCTGAGCAGTGTGTAGGTTACGAGCAGGAGACGGTTAAAGCGCTTATGACAGGCGGTAGCGAGCCGCTTCTCGCGATTCCAAGTGAAGTGTTGCTGCCAGACATTGGATTTTAAAGAAAAGATCAGCAGTCTGAGCAGTCGAAAGGTGGGCTCCAGCAAAAAGTCTGATAGGCCTAAACACTGAGGTATATGTAAACGCCGTGATCACCGGCAGGCCACGCGGGCATAAGCGATAGCCCTGCAAGCTCCACTCCACGCAGCGCAAAAGCACGGGACAAATTAGGAGCCCTCGAGCTCGTCGGCGGTGATCACCACCGGCGGACCACGAGAATTTTCAGTCTGGGGGGAGAACAACCGGCAATTCAGCCAATCAACCAACTAAGAGGTGGTGATAGCCGTTGGTCCGCCTTGCAAGGCCTCGGGTGCGGAGAGGGAGGGAATTGCAAGTGGGAGTATTTTACTGCAAGGCACTGTTATTCGTGGGCTGATGCCACGCCTCAGGCAGCCGTTTCTGGGAAGAGGCTTGTACAAGTAGATCCCCCGAGCTTCTACTCTCTCTCATGATCCAATCTAGCGACTGCATCTCGTCACCGAGACGAAACACTGCAGCTGCTCCGGGACACGCAGGAGATGGGAGCGCACATTGGCACTGCCCAGCTCTCTCCTCAGACTCGTCACACCTCGCACGTACGCGGCCATCACCACACGCAGAGCGATTGCATGTGTTTGGTGTTCAAACGTGAAACAGCAGAGGGATTGAAGAGCATATCGTGCGAAGTGCAGCCTCTCCGGCTTAAACTTGTGGCATGTTGCAACCATGCTGTTGGGGAATTTACTCCGACCTGTACTGCGGAGCACCACCAACCACCAACCCCGATCATCTATATTTCTCAATCGGGTCATGGAAGCGATGGGCTGCGATGGGCTGCGATGGCTGCTATTCACGTTCTAGCATGCCCGGTCTTGCAATTGAGGCCGCATCTGCACAACACGAACTCCTTTCCACCCATCTTTCTCCATCAGAAATTGCCATTCGGAATCGCCGACCGACCCTCCTTTCCCAAATTAGCACTCGTTGCTTTCTCTCCCTTCGGTCAATTAGCACAAAGTCAATTTGCACTTGGTTTTCCCTCATTGGTTGTTGCATTTATTGTTGGCGCAGCGACTTCTTGGACAGGCAAGTGCTCGCTGCCAAAAGCTGAGACAGCAATCACAAATCACGCGAAACTGAATCGCTGCACTTGGCTACAATCACATCAGCGCTTGTGTTGACATCCCTTCGAGGTTAAGAAATAGCAGATGAGTTCCCATCACATCTTCACACCCCTACTTTACATCCCTACCTCACACTCTCCATCCTCCAATTATCTTTTCGCGCCTGGCAACTCCAGAACATGCGGGTCCTAATGCAAGAAACACGTGTGAAAGGCGGCTCGACCCGTGCGGAGCACTTCCGCCAATTACCGATTCGGCAGACCCCTCCACTTCCTCCAATCAACGAGCGCATCACAGACCAGGAAACAACACAGGGCGTCTATCGCGGTATCAACGGCATCAGCAGATAACAATGCCACTGCAATTAGTCAACTAGGAATGCATTACGTCGCGAAGAGAGATAGCTCCACCTGGTACTCCCCACTTAAGATATAGACATCCCGCCTTTCTTGACAAAAGGAAAATATTTGTTTTCTCCGACGTTATCTCCTCTCTACCTGGTAATCTCAACCATCAACGCGAGCATCCTCCAACGACGTTGAGATCTGTAACTAGGTTCAACCCCGGGAATTCCATAACCGGCATCAGTTTCCAGTGGCAAACCTAGAATTCCCGAGCGATCGGAGGCCTAGCTTGGCCATGTTAATGCATATTGCACGGTCTCGACGCCGATATTGAAGCAAAATATTGGATGCCAGAAGAAGCATCCGGCGGCTCCTCCGCCTTGCTGCAACTGAACCTTCACTCAACGGCTTCCAAAATTGGGGCCGGGCGCCGAAATGAAAGTGTAAAGGCATGTGGGACGTACTTTGATTTGAACACGTGCTCTTCACCCGCTTCTAGCAATGGCTTCGAGAGGAGATTTGCCAGCAAGGTGAACAGACTGAAACATCTTCGCGGATTCACTCTACTCTGGGGCCTACAGCCCACCGCTCTGAGTCACTTTCCACATATATTTCCCAAACCCGTCCGTTCCGACTTCCCCCCTTTCCGAACCCCTAATTCACAAGCATAACCAGCATCGAAAAGTAGATTTCTATCGATCTACTGAGAGGGAGTAAAAGAAATAGTGTCTCTATTCACTTTGGAGCACCACTCACGCTGTGTTTACCTGATGTGTTCCTCTAGAACTATAGGATTTTCTGGAATGTTTCCATGCACAATCCTCAGTGTAACCAGTTTGATGGAATATTGTAAAGTTCCAATGTAATGTCTTCTTCCATGTCAATCATTGCATCGTCTGAAGTGATCCGAAACGGTTCATCTTGTATATTTTGACTCACTAGCACTAGATCCCTTCACCTCAAATCCTATTACTTCTAGACTATGAAATTCATGTGGAAGGTTATTCCCAGGCTCTATCACAGATTCCTAAGTCACTAAAACACAGTTCATGAATGCCACTGATCTTCCCAGAAACTAAATTACACCTAGGCACTTATTTCCAAAAAGCTGAGCCCATCCTGCGTCATCACAGCGCAGGCAGAACACTCTTGAAAGACCTCAATAGGGAACTGGCAGACTCAAGCTCGCGTTCAAGCGCGGGAGAACAAGACCGGAAATATAACAGCAAGGCGCAGCACCTCCCTACGAACGATCCATCAACAGTAGTGACTCAAATTCCGAACCTGCTAGCAATACGCCAGAGAGTATGGCCAAGAAACTCTTGAAGTCTACCTCCTTAAACAAACGTGGCGGTCATCCACTTCCTCCACGAGTTACTTCCTCATCAAGTGAACGATCCCGCGAACGCGCAGCAGAAAGGAGCCGTAGCAATCATTAACATAACACATACCGTCAAAACCCCCGTCCATCCTCTCGTAGTAGAGACCGAGGTCGCCGTCGCTCTCGGAATTTAGATAGAGCGCAGAATCCGCAATCACCAGCACTCACACCTAGCGCCACCAGGGCTCCCTCAAAACCCCGCAACCTCTCCTTCGGCCCCGCCCGCCCACAGCCTGCAGGCCCGCACAACTCAACCGCTTACACGATGAGTGGCGGCGCCGGCCATGCCTCCCCTCGCCCTCTCACCTCACTCTCATGCAAACCCAAACCTCTCCGCACCATTTCCCCTCCCGCTCCTACAGATTCCAATCTCCACGTTCCGCTCCGCCGGCAAGATTCCAGACGAATTCATCACTCCCGCACGTCATCGCTACCGCAAACCGCACTTTCGCACTCCTCCACCCCCAACCTACAAATTCCGCAAAGGCCTCGCCGCATTCTTCAAGGAACGGTGAAATGCAAAGTCACCCAGAGCGGCGAGAGCGGCGCGAGCAACGGCGAAGGAAGCAGCGGAAACACCACAACAAAGCCAGAGAGAGCGCCAACCGCATCTCTAATCCCAGCGACGCCGAGACCGAGACCAACACCGGAACTACAGGCCACTAACCGCGCCACCATCTGTCACACGGGGATGCAGGTGTATGGTGGTGTGAGGACTCCATAAGGTGGAGTAGTCACGAAGGATGAGAATATATACAACAAGCGAAGCTATCACGTGATCTCAGGAAGCTCCTGTGGATGCCCTAACTCCCCCCCTACCAACACCATCTCCTCAATCCAGCCGTCTGCCTCCCACCCACACCTCTCCACCCTCGCCATCGTGTCGACGGAGAACGTGGCGGCGCGCCGGGACGAGCGCACGCCCCGCTGCCCGCCAGCCCGCTCCCATCGACGGCGACGGCACCAACGCGCGCGTCGCTGCTCACGCCCTCGCGGACCGACCCGCTTCAGCCGGCTCATAGCCCAGCTTGCCCTCCCGGCCACCATACCCGGACCCCCTCTCCAGCCTTTCCTCTTCATCGTCGTCGTTGTTGTCGTCGTCCGCCGAGACCGCGCCCCGCCACCGCAGTGCCGGCACCGCGAACGGGACAGATGCAGGAGGGGCCGCGACGCCGACGATGCCGGCGGTCCCTGCCCCGGCGTCGAGCGTTGCAGCGAGGGCGACGTTCCCGTCGGCCCGACAGCAGCAACGTGCTGCAGCCCCCGCTTCCCCTGCTTCCTCGCCTACCGCTGCCCGTGTGCGAGGCGGCATGCACTGCACCATCCCGCCGCCCGTCCCGACCTATCTGGATGCGGGGGTTGCGGCACAGCCGTGGAGTAGTGTCGCCAACCTCCCTCGCTCGGCGCGGCGGCCATGTGGATCTAGGTTTGTTGGGAGCGCTGGAGCTGGAGCTGGAGGAACTGGAGCAAGTGGAGGAACTTAGTTGGACGACCGGCTTCTGCCTCCTCAACCGCAATGTCGGTGTGGAGCGAGATTGCAGGGTGGTGTCACGGAGGAGATGCGGGAGGCGTTTTATGGACTTGGGCGGGCGACGGCAGCGGCGAGGAGCAGAAGGAGCGGGTAGGGTAGGTTGAATTAAACGTGGACTGGCTGTGTGGGACGAGGTTTAGGAGGATGTCTGGCTACGGTGGGAGGGTGAGTGAAGGCGGGAGAGGGATCGGCATGGTGGGAGCGGGCAAGGGACTCAGGGTTTGCGAGGGCTTAGGGCTTGGAGGGGATTGCTGGGGGGAGTTGGCTGTGCTAGTGCTGTGATCAGAGATGGCGATTATGTTGTATACTGGCTTGTCTATTTTGCGAAGACGAAGAAGCTATAAGGATGGCCCTCCACTCCTTTGCTATGAATAGTTGGTTTAATGGTTGTTCCCGAGGTTTGTGATGCACGGCGGGGTTGATATTCAGCGGACGAGGTTGTCGATAGCGAATCTAGGCAGAGCAAGGCAACATGAGTTGTATTGAGTTTGCTAACATGCGAGGATAGCTGTACGAACGGAGATCGATGTGTTGTAGTAAAGGGGCTGCTGTGAATAGATTCTACAAAGGGGTGTCACGTACAGCCTACTCACTCGTATGGCAAAATAACCTAATCCTGCTTTTTCACCCTGAACTCGCATACCGACACATGCCCTTTCATAGCACTCATTTTGAATCGAGTAAGTGAAGTGCTGTTGGCTGGAGTATTGATCCTCATGTCTGTGCTTTCCGGCTAGGAGGCGTATGAGTCAATTCTCATCATTTGAGTAGGGGTTGAGTTGTGATAGGCATGAGCAGCCAATGCTGTTATGGGCCTTGCAACGTTGATTTGGGTCATATTCTTATCGATAAGCCAGCCAATTAGGTCGTTAGGATTTTAGAGCCGTGATGAAGAATATAAAGCTCTGACAAAGGGCTCGAATTTGGGCAGCTGCCAAGGCTCCGATGGTAGTTCCTTTGCTACACGAGTTGGAGGAACGACGTATTTGGTAGGTTAGACGATATTAGGATCAATAAAGGCACAATTAAATGGCATAGTGGTTGATTAATTGATATTAAATTAATCTATATTATCTGCGAAGCTTTAAATTATAATTTATATTAATACTTTAATACTTAGTTTATTTTTAAGCTTTTTCTGCGCAGCTCCGATTCTGCTGTTCCCGCACGGACCACATGCAGTAAGACATCAACGTTGCATGGGATACGATATTGTCTCCGTGCACTGCGTTCTCCAGAAGCCACTGCACGGTCTATTTTCAAATACCTTAGTCGGGTTCCAGAACAAGAAATTTTTAAACTTCAACAAATCAGGGACGTTGAGAAACTGACTAGACAGATACTTGAAGCAAAGTATTACGATTCTCCGCGAGAAAATATGGACCATAATCTGGTTATTTACCGTCTCGTTCGCCGGATAATGCTGCTTCAAAAGCTACGGCCTGGTGCAAGTAATGAATACATCTGCACGTTCTTTCTCTGCAAGAGGCGTTTTGTGGAAACGAGCTTTCTTCTATGGCTTTTAGGCCTTTTACTATGACAAACTGCATCTCCACAACGCTATTTGCCTTGTTCTGGCTGTACACCCTCTCGTCAATTCCGGTGGTTAGCGCAGCCACGTCTGCACGGCCTTTTGTAGCGGAAGTTTTGGTATTTTTGCTGTTTAAGGGAAAGTTAATAAAACACGCTAACCACCGAACGCGCCTGGGTGCTGTATGCTAGCCGACGCTAGCAGCAGATACAAGGGGGCTACCTGAGCGGGCTGCCGACGCTCCCTGCAAGTTTTAGTGGCGGTATAGTAATCTTTTACGAAAATAGTATGGATACGACTATAATGCCACCAAACTTG